>ERZ773134.1444-NODE-1444-length-20096-cov-2.874507_pt1 | contig 20096 bp, 18 predicted proteins | sample MGYA00580856_ERZ773134 | MGnify/ENA primary metagenome ERZ773134 (study PRJEB29015, sample SAMEA2737823) | human gut metagenome | biome: human gut; feature: human-associated habitat; material: faeces | place: China | collected 2012 ... | reverse complement strand
CGGGTAAAGTGGTTTATTCCGCCCCGGTGGCGTCGCAGCCGGAAAACGTGGTTTACAATACCTTGTCCGTACCCCATGGCGGAGAGTATCGTTTATTGCTTGCTGACGGCACTGCCGTGCATCTGAATGCCGGGTCGGAACTTCGCTATCCGGTGGCTTTTGCGGCGGCGGAAAGGAAAGTCTATCTGAAAGGCGAGGCCTGGTTTGAAGTGGCGAAAGCGGATTGAAGCTGTTCAATCTTTTCGTCCAGTTTTATGTGGAAACAGACGAGGTGAGTATCCGGGTGTATGGCACTGCTTTTAATGTGAATACCCATGGCCTCCGGGCAACGGAAACGGTATTGGTGGAGGGAGAAATCGGTATCTCCGGAAAGGGAAGTACCGGAGAGCAGCGGATGCGTCCGGGGCAGTTGGCCGCTTGCGACCATCATAGCGGGGAAATCACTTTCCGGGAAGTGGATATCCGGAAGTACACCGCCTGGAAAAACGGGGAATTTTGCTTTAACGACGACACCCTGGAGGAGATTCTCGAAGAGTTGGGACGCTGGTATGATGTAAAGGTAATTTTCCGGTCAGCCGGGAAAAAAGACATCCGGTTCTCGGGCCATCTGAAACGATATGAAAATATCCAAAAGATTCTCGGAGCCATTTCGGAATCCACAGGAATCGTTTTTCACATCAGCGATCGTATGATTATAGTGGAATAAAATAAGAGAAGTGTGGGGACACTTCCCTTATCCAGATAAGTTTGCAATAAAACGGATGACAGCCGTTTTGTTGCTATGTTTAATCTTCAATTACAAATTTATGAAAAAGAAATCAGAATGCCTCGGTATTTATCATTATCGCTGGCAAAAAATCGGAAAAATTATGAAATTGTGTATTATTCTGGTTTGCCTGTTCTCTTTCAGTTTGTCTGCTACCACGTTGGCGCAACGGGAACGGGTGAACATGAAATTGCAGGACGTGTCGTTGCGGCAGGTGCTGGAGCAAATCCGCGAGCAGACCAACTTGCAGTTTATGATGAGTAAAGAACAGGGGGAACGTGTGGGACGGGTGTCCGTGGATGCCGTAAACGAAACCGTAGTGGAAGTGTTGGATAAAATCTTTGCATCTACCGGTCTGACGTGGGTTGTCAAGGAGGATATTATTGTGGTGAAAGAACGTCCGCAACAACAGATGCGGAATCCGGCCCGTGTCAAAGGTGTCGTGAAAGACCAAAAAGGCCATCCGCTTCCCGGAGTGACCGTGCTGATCAAGGGAACGGCGCTGGGTGTGGTGACCGATGCGGACGGGAATTATAGTCTTGAATTGCCCGGTGCGCAGGGTGTCCGGCTGATATTTTCTTTTATCGGTATGAAGACACAGGAAATGGCTTATACCGGACAAGCGGAATTGAATATTGTTATGCAGGAAGATATTACCGAGATGGATGAAGTGGTGGTTACCGGTTATCAAAACATTAAAAAAGAGAATGCGACCGGTTCTTACCAAACCATTACTTCGAAAGAATTAGAGCGACGTTATTCGACAGATATAATTAGTAGTTTGGAGGGTATGTTGTCCGGTTTGGTCAGTTATAATAAGGGTTTGAATGATGATGCCGAGAGTAATATCATGATTCGGGGGGTATCCACCTTTACGGATAGGACAAAACCCTTGGTGGTGGTGGACGGTTTGCCTATCGAGGGATCGATTGAAACCATCAATCCGTACGATATTTCTTCCATTACCGTATTAAAAGATGCCTCTGCAGCCTCCATTTATGGTGTACGTGCATCCAACGGTGTCATTGTTGTTACTACCAAACGTGCGCAGAATGACCGGGTGGAAGTTAATTTCAATATGGACATTACTATTAATGAAAAACAGCAATACGACAATTACGGCTGGGCAAATGCTGCACAGACTATTGAACTGGAAGAAAAATCCTATGCGGCTACGATGCAGGATCCGATGTATAGTCAATATATACCGATGTATGTCAATATGTATCCGAGCAGTATTAATCCGATTCTTTCCATGTTGGTGCAAAGAGATGCAGGTACATTGACCGCCGATGAATATAACCGTCAAATTGAACGTTTGAAGAAGAACGATTATCTAAAGGAATGGAGCGATGCTGTTTTGCGTAATCAGGTACTCCAGCAATACAATATGGCATTCCGTGCTAAAGGAAACCGTTTGACCTCCAGTATCAATTTAAATTTTAAACGCTCTAATCAAGGCATTGTCAATGAACATAATAATATTCTGAATTTCAGTTATCGGGGCGATATCTATGCTGCTAAATGGTTGGATGTGGCGGTGGGATTCAATGCCAACATGGTTCGTAGCAAGAAGCATATCGATGCTTTGGGGTATTTGCTTTCTCCTACAGGGAAGGAACCTTATCATACGATTTACGATGAAAACGGTAACCGTGCTTATTACAACGCTGCCGTTGCCTTGAATGATCCGGTGTTACAAAACACTTCACTTGGATTCAAATCGGAAGCATACAACTTGCTCGATGAATTAGACAGAAACTTTACCCGTGCCCGTAACTCTAATTTACGTTCTTTCGTATACGCTACGTTTAAAATATTGCCGCAGCTTTCGGTGAATGCGCAGTTCCAGTATGAGGATATCACGAATAAAAGTGAAAGCTACTTGGAAGAGGAATCCTATGATATGCGGCATATCTACAACCTTTATACAAGTGGTGGCAAACACCTCTGTCCGGACGGCGGAATCCTGACGACCACACAAAACAGCGCCGACCATTACACCTTCCGTGTACAGGCGAATTATGCCCAGGTGTTTAAAGAGAAGCATCATGTGGAAGCTATCGTCGGCGTTGAAAACCGCGAGACCAATACCCGCAACCTGAATAATCGGCTTTTGGGGTACAAGGACAAGACACAGACTAATACCATGGCTTCAAGCAATTTGAACGCCGCACGTAATTTGCAAACTTCTGATTTGGGACCGATGTTTTCGAATCCATGGATGACTTTCAATTTGGTAAGCGGTTGGGAAACCGCTGAAGTGAAGCATCGCTATGTTTCGGGATATTTTACGGGAAATTATACCTATGACAGGCGTTACAGCCTTTCCGGTTCATGGCGTATCGACAAAACCGATCTTTTCGGAGCAGACCCGAAATACCGTGGCCGTCCGTTGTGGTCGGTGGGTGCCGGCTGGAACATCAACAATGAAGCTTTTATGGCTTCTGCCGAATGGATTAATGTTTTAAAATTGCGTGCCAGTTACGGATTAACCGGAAATATCGACCAGTCGGTATCTTCTTTTCTGACAGGACGTATATACAATAATTCAACACTGAACGGAGCTCTTTCTGCAGGTGTCAATACTCCACCGAATGAACAACTCCGTTGGGAAAAAACAACTTCTTATAATGTAGGAATGGATTATGCCCTATGGGGACACCGGCTTTTCGGTGCCTTGGATGTATATTATAAATACAGTAGTGACCTGTTGTCTTCCACTGATTTAGATCCCAGCGAGGGTTTTACCTCGTTGACCATTAACAACGGCGAGGCGGTAAATAAAGGTGTGGAGCTTGCACTGAATGCTGTTATACTAAAACCTTCCAAACCGCAGGGACTGGGGATTAAGGCTCATTTGAACTTTGCTGTGAATAAAAATGAAATCAAGAAGATTACGACGGATGTCTCAATGGGGATAAATAAACTTGGTTGGGGTAGTACACAACATGTTCTGCAGAAAGGTTATCCGATCAATTCTCTTTATGCTTTCCGTTTTGCTGGCTTTAAGAAAGAAGAGGGGTATTATCAGTTGGCCTGGTACAAAGCAGACGGGAATACATCTACCGAAGGTGTATATTCTGCCTTAGAACCGGAGGATGTAGTCTTTGCCGGAGGAATGGACCCGAAATATACGGGAAGCTTTGTTCCGGAAATCACTTGGAAAGGATTTACCCTGAATGCTATGTTCGCTTATTATGGAGGGCACTATATGCGGGCAAATGCATCTGCTTGGCAGGCTCGCGGTTCGTTCCTTGGTTATGGTAATGGAGCATTGGCTTCTTGTTTAAATTACTGGAATGATCCGGAGGCCGGCATATATATGCCACAAGGAGTGTATAGTTCTTCTATGAAAATAGAATCTCAAGGTTTGCCGTTTATAGACCAGTGTGTATTTCCTGCCGATTATCTAAAACTCAGAAATATTGTGTTGAGCTATGATTTACCGAGAGCTCTGTGTGCAAAATGTAGAATCGGTTCGGCCCGTTTGCGTTTCCAGATGAATAATGTCGCAACCTGGGTGAAAAATAGTCTGGATATCGATCCGGAAGCGAATAACGCATGGACAGGAACCCACTTGAACAAAACCCCGAGAAGTTATACTATTAGTTTGAACATCAATTTTTAGGATATGAATATTATGAAACATCGCATCAGGATAACAGGTTGGTGCATAACATGGATGATGTTGTTGTGTGCCTGTGAGAATTATTTGGACCTGACACCCAAAGGGGCAACTCTTTTGGATAACCTGACGGAAATCGAATATTTGCTGAATGGTAACTATACGAATAGTGCCTACGAGTTTGAAGATTTGTATGTTATGACCAACGACAGTTATGGTAAAATGGCCAATCCTTCTACGGTGCTGGCCAATAATATCGGCTTAGAGTATGCCTTGATGGCATACGATGAAAGTGTAGACCGTTATGTTTACACAAATAGCAATCCGCACTATAGTGGTTATTATTCTAATATCAACAGCATGAATATTCTGTTGGCTCGACTCGATGATTTGTCGGGTGATATCGCTCTGAAAGCCTCTTTGGCAGCAGAAGCGAAGATATTGCGGGCTTATTGGCATTATCTGCTGGTTAATATTTTTGCCGCCCAATATGACGCTGCTACAGCGGATGCGCAGGGAGGAATCCCTTATGTAACGGATATGGATTTGGAAAAAGTGAACGAGAAACTGACCTTAGCAGAGGTTTATCGTCTGCTGTTAGAAGACTGTTCGGAGAAGACAATTAACAATTTGCCGGATAAGGCTGTGAATATCCTGCGTCCCGGGAAAGCTATGGGGTATGCTTTGCGGGCGAAAATTCATCTTCAGATGAAAAATTATCCAGAAGCGCTTAAAGATGTAGAAAAGGCTTTGGCGTTCAACGGCAACATTGAAAATCGTTTACCCGTGATAACTGAATCGTTATATTATTATGATAAGTATCATCCGTCGGTGATTTTTTATGCAGAACCGACTACGGCAAAAGCATATATCATTACACAGGAAACTGCTGCACTTTTCGAGCAAGGGGATATCTTGATGAAATATGGCAGGTCTGCCTTGACAGAAGTAACAGAGACTCGCGATAATCGGATATGGAGTGCGACGGCTGCTGCGACCTATAAAAACGGTATTGAAGGTGATATTTATATGTGGCAGGGTTATTCTAATGCCAAATGGACTTCTGCCGGCATTACCAGCGACCAGCTTTATTACATCAAGGCAGAATGCCTGATTCGTGCCGGTCATTATCAGGACGGACTCGATGAAGTGAATAAGGTACGCAGGTTCAGGATTGACCCGGACGATTACAGTGACCTGACTGCTGCCAACGAACAGGACGCGATGGCTAAACTGATGAGGGCAAAACGGATAGAATGCCTTTTTACGTATAACAACTTTTTTGATATGAAACGTTGGAATTCGGAAGAGGATTACAAACAAACCATTACCCGTATGGTAAATGGGAAGACTTATACTTTGCGCCCGGATTCGCCGATGTGGGTATTCCCTTTCCCTGCCAATGCTGTAAACTACAATCCGACCCTGACACAGAATTATTAATGATAAAGCAATAAAATTAATATGAAGAATCTACTATTAGTATATGTTATATTGCTGGGATGCTTTTCGGCAAACGCCCAGGAGTTTGTAAAGAAATTCAGAATCGAAGGTCATATCAAAGGCTTGGAAACACCGGACGGCAAGATGTATCTGAGAGGATTGGTAAACGCAAACGGTGTGAACCAGACGGATACGGTAGAGGTACACGATGGCCGGTTTTCCTTTTCGGGAGAAACGGAACCGACCTGTGTGAAGATTTATTCCAAGCGTGTAGGATATCCGAACTATATTAATCCGATGGATATTTTTGTGGGGGAAGGAAACATTTATGTCGAAGCCATATATGACACGACAGAGTATACCTTTCTGAGGGATGTTAAAGTGAAAGGTTCCCCATTGCATGATGAATCTGTCATTTATAATCGCAAACTGACAGATGCATTGGGTCATGTGGATTTTGAAAAATTGCAAAAAGATTATATGACAGCGCAGGAAAAACGGGATACTACCGCCCTGCGTAAGTTGAACGAGATAAATGATGAGTTAAGTACCAAACTCAAACAAGCGATGGATGATTTTATTCGGGATAATCCAACCAGTTTTGTGTCTATGCATGTTATTTCAGAAATATCCCGTGCAACAGGTGAATATTTGGCGTTGGCAAAAAAATGGTTCGGATACATGAATGCTTCTGTGAAATCTTCTTTAATCGGAAAAAGGATTGCTAAAAATTTGGAGTATGCTTCCAAAGGCGAGTTGATAGGAAAACCTGCCGGCGATTTTGAACAGCCTACAGCAGATGGAAAACCGGTCAGACTCTCTGATTATCGCGGTAAGTACGTGCTCTTGGATTTTTGGGCAAGCTGGTGTGGTCCCTGTCGTGCGGAAAATCCGCATGTATTAGCCGCTTACAAACGGTTTCATGATAAAGGGTTTGACGTTCTTGCTGTTTCGCTTGACACTGATGCTGACAAATGGAAAAAGGCTATTGAGGAGGATGCGTTACCCTGGACTCATGTATCTGATTTGAAACGTAAAAATGCAGCAGTAGAGCAATTCGGTGTTTCCGGTATCCCGGATAATTTTCTGATAGGACCTGATGGCATAGTCATCGCCAGAGGTTTACGGGGAGATGCTCTGATGATGAAATTGGAGGAGATATTTAAAGTGAAGTAAACACCTATGAAACGAATCGTTTTTATGATATGCCTGTTGGGCGGGTGGATGACGTGTTGCTTCGCCCAAGGCATTGTTTTCTGCGAATTGACTCTTGAGGCGGCCTGTCGGCAAGCAGACTCCGAGGGAAAGTATGTTTTCGTGGATTGTTATACTTCCTGGTGCGGTCCTTGTCGGCAGATGGCGACAAGGGAGTTTGTGAAGCCGGAGGCCGGCACCTATTTCAACGAAAAATTCGTCTGTGTGAAGTATGATATGGAACGCGGTGAAGGCATACAGTTGAGAGAGCGGTTCAAAGTTACGGCTTATCCTACTTTTTTACTGTTGAAATCCAACGGGACGGAAATCGGACGTCTGGTCGGAGGAAACGAACTTCTTCCTTTTATTGAGAAAGTGGAATATCTGCTGAAGCCTGAGAATTCCCTTAGTCTGAAGAAAGAACGTTTTAAAGCCGGACAATTGAACAAAAAAGAAATGATGGAATATGTGGATGGTCTTTTCAACGCTTTGGATGTCGAATATTGTACGGTTGCCGATTCCTTGTTTAATCTGTTAAGCGATGAGGAACGGCTGGCGCCGGAATATTGGAATATTTTCACCTATCGCCTGATGTTTCCGAAAGGACGTTATTTCGACTATTTGGAAGCACATCAGGCTGATTTTGTTCGTTTCGTGGGAGAAGAGAAGGTGGATGGACTTCTTGCGCGATGCTATAAAACTGCTCTGGTTCCTTTCACGAACGCAACGATGTCTTCCAATAAATTCCAGGAGTTGGACGAGGTATTGGCTAGTTTGAAAGAATCCTCTTTCAAAGATAAACCCGTTATCGAACGAATGGCGGAGGTTGCCCAGGCCCGTTGCCAGAATGATGCCAAACGTCTGTTAAAGGTTCTGACACAGTTGATGGATGAACAGAACATGGATGTTTTCCGGCTGTGTATGCGGGCTCCTTTGCTGATAGACGCCACTTCTATGACCTCAAAGGAACGCAAGGCGTTTGTCCGCTTGGGTGACCGATATGCGGAAATGTGTCCGCCTGAATCGCAAGCACAAGTCCAAGAGATGTATAACCCTTTAAGAAACTATAGAAAATCATGAAAAAACAATCATTATTCTACAATATCATTTGTGTGTTGGCCCTGACGGCATGTTCGTCATCAACACGCTATGTTATCAGCGGAACAGTGCCGGAAGACCTGAACGGTAAATATATATATATGTTGCGGAATGGGAATTTCCGCTATGGAGAACGTAATACTAACTTAGATAGCGCATGGGTAGAGAATGGAAAATTCCGTTTTATCGGTAATGTGGAAGGAAACGCCGTGCGGTTTATCTCTACAAGTCAGCAAGCATTTACATTCATTTTAGAGCCGGGAGAGATTATGTTCGACATAACCGATGAAATGAGTTTGAAAGGTACTCCTTTGAATGACGAACTGACACAATATCGGAAAGCATTGAAAGGAGTTGAAGAAAAGTATCGGGAAATAAATGAGGCGGTTAAAGCCGATCCTGCGTTTGTGAAAACTGAACGTTTCAGGACAATGAATGAAGAAGCACGTCAGATGAAAAAAGGTATTTGTACTTCTGTTATTGTAAAACACAAGGACAATGCTTTGGGCGAATACGTGTTGAGAGAGTGGTTGATATCCTGTCAAAAACTGGAAGAATTTGATACAGCTTATGATTTATTGGAGCGTCGTCCAGTTGACTTCGGGCCGCTGAAAGGTGATATTATGCGTTGGGAGGAAGTTCGTAAAAGCATGCCGGGAATGATGTTTACCGATTTCACGATTACAGACGGCAATGTGGATGGTACACCTGTTTCATTATCCGATTATGTCGGAAAAGGTAAATATGTATTGGTAGATTTCTGGGCAAGCTGGTGTGGTTGGTGTCGGGCAGAATTTCCCGTATTGAAAGAGGTATATGCCAAATATAAAGATCAGAATTTCGAATTACTCGGTATAGCCGTAAACGACGACAGAGAAAAAACATTGAAGGCGATGAAAGAGGACGGTGTGACCTGGCCACAAATCCTCAATACGGGAAAAGTCGCTATGGAAGCTTATGGCATAGCAGGTATTCCGGAAATTATCCTTTTTGCTCCGGATGGCAAAATTCTTGCACGTGGTCTCCGTGGTGATGAATTGAAAGCCAAAGTGGTGGAAGTAATGGAATAATAAATTCGTAGAAGTTGCCATATTCTTCACCAATGTGTGGAAGGACGATACGTCAGCCTAGCAAAAGGCTTGCGACAAAATTTTGGAAGAGTTGAAGAGTCGGCCGATAGAGTAATATTTTATGTGATATTTGGTGTAAAAGCCTTTCGGTTCCTGCCATTGTGGGAATCGGGAGGCTTTTTTCCGCAAAGATATACCGGCAGATTTGTTTGCGGGCCTTAAATTTACTGTTATGAGTGAAATTTTACGACCTGAGTTTCCGTTAGGTTCAGTAACCTACCGGCATGTCCGAGACGGTATTTTTATCCGTCAGGACGATTATTATAGAAAATGTTTGTACACCGATTTGCTTTGGGTGGAGGCATCGGGCAGTTACAGCGATATCCATTTGCGCGACCGTTCGCGTATCGTCGTCGCCTTGCGCATCGGAGTGATGGGCCGTTACCTGCCTGCCAGCCATTTTGTGCGGATTCACCGGAGCTATGTGGTCAGTCTGTTCGATATCGACACGTTTGTCGGCAACATGTTGCGTATCGGCGACAAGTGGTTCCCGATAGGGCGTTTGTACCGCCCTGGAGTTCTTGCCCTGCTGAACATTCTGAACTATGTTTGCAGGTCTCCGGAAGACGGAGGGTGATGAATTGATTTATTTACTTTCCTGTGGATGATTTTGCCGGCATTTTTCAGGTTTTTTCCTAGTCTTTTTCTGGTGTATTTCAGGTGTTCTCCTGCATTATCGCCGATTTATCCCTGCATATACCTCCGTTACAACTCCCATTGGGAGCGGCGCTAAAAGGAAGGAGAAAAGAGGGAGTGATAGTATTATTGCCTGACAAGAGTAGAAGGATAGCCGTTGTATTATCCTGAAAAAAGTTTACTGTAAATCTAAGTAAACCTATGTCAGAATCCTTAAAAATCATTAAACGTAATCATTATCCAGTTCGGGTAAGATTGTCTGCAGTTCGAGATCGATTGATCAATGAACTTGATTACGCGGAAGTTCTAACGAAGTATGGGGTCAGTTCTTCAACTTTTGGGAATTGGTTAAAGAAATATAAACGTGTCATGTCGGAAGAAAGCTATAAACGCTTATCTTTATCGTTCCATGATCCCAAAACTTTATTATCTATGACAGACAAGGAACGTCAGGAGTTAGAACATTTACGCACAGAGGTGGAAAAACAGAGGGTACTGGTAGAAGCTTACGAGTTAATGCTTGAGTTGGCAAAAGGGCGTCTTCACTTTGATGTAAAAAAAAACTACGAGGAGATGCTGTCAGCGGGATTGTTGAACGACAAAAAGCCCGGTCGGGGAAAGCGATGACGGAATACCTGTGCACCTCTTTAGGCTACAGCAAGCAGGCTTATTACAAAAGTCTCCGTTCGTGTAATGACAAGGAAGAACGTGAGCGTTACGTTCTTTCCATCGTTGAAGAGCTCCGTCGCGATTTGCCCCGCCTTGGTGTGTATAAGCTTTGGAGGATGTTAAATGATAACGGTTTGCCGGTAGGCAGGGATTGGCTTTTTCGTTTGCTCCACCGTCACGACTTGCTAGTAAAGATGAAGAAGTGTCGTCACTACCGATTCGCGCGCTTGGCGCCACCAGTACCCGAACCTGGTGAAAGGTTACTGCGTGGAACGTGCGAACCAGGTATGGGTTAGCGACATCACTTACCTGGTAACGGGGAAAGGGGTTGTTTACCTTTCCTTGGTGACGGACGCTTACTCGAGACGGATCATGGGGTGGGAAGTCTATCCGACACTTGATTCCGCCGGTCCGGTAAAAGCCTTGTACCGCGCTTTGGAAACCGGGGGAGCTGTTTCTTTCAAGGACTTGATCCACCACTCGGACCGGAGTGGTCAATATTGTTCGGCATTATATACCGGGATATTGAAATTACATGGGATAAGAGTCAGTGTGCCCCAGGACGGGTCTCCCTATGACAACGCCATCGCCGAGAGGGTTAACGGCATTTTAAAGAGGGAATGGCTGAACGATATCCCCTTGAAGGATATCAATGACGCCAGGCGAAACATCGAAAGGGTCATTGATATATACAACAAGAAAAGACCACACCTGGCCGTTTGTTGTCAAGTGCCGGCGCAAGCCTATAAGGACAACAGGAAAAAATTTGCACGGGTGATATTTTGAAACGGAAGATTTTCCTTTCACGCGGGGAATTCCCCGCGTGAAAGGAAAACAAAGTAAACCATAGATAGGAATTATCATTTTTGATTGTAAACTTGTAGCAGGAAATTATCATAACAAGATAATGTATAATTTATTAAATGTTAAATTAAGTAAACATATTTCAAGAAACTACACGTTGAAATGTATCTTTTCATTCTATGAAGAATATAAAGGGGGTCGTGAAGAAAATCCGCAGTCTGTAAATTGAAATTGTTCTGTTCCCGGAGCGAGGATATTTTTGCTTCCGACATTTGATTTCGGCCGGAATCTTTAGTATTCACCTTTTAAATGCTCTGAATGATGGCAAAGACAGAAAATTTGTTGCAAGGCCGTTTAGGCAACTTGATTTTTTACCAAGTAAAAGGGGTGACCCGGATACGTTCGGTCCCACTGATGGTTCGTAATCCTGAAACGCCGGCACAACAGGCTGTCCGCAAGCGTCTGATAGTTTCCGTACAGTTTTACCGGCGTCTGAAAGATACCCCTTTGAAGGCTGTCTGGCAGGTTGCTGCCCGGGATACGCTGGTAAACGGCTATAACCTTTTCCTGAAACGGAATATCCATGCTTTCAATGACCGTACGCTTAGCACGCCTTCCGCTTTAAGCATGACCTGCGGCAACCTGCCCCGGATGAATGACTTGCGGATGACCGGACGGTCGGATCGGACGGTGACGCTGGCTTGGAACAATAGCTTAGAGGCTGATGGCCGGACGGCCGCAGATCGGTTGCAGGTAGTGGCTCTTTTCGACCAGCGGATGTACTCGCCGGTGTGGTTAAAAGGGGTACAGGCATGCCGGGGCGACCGAAAAGCGGCGATTGACATGGAACAGGAGACTTTTCACCAGGCCCATCTGTATTGTTTTTTCCGTTCGCCCGATGGCGGGGCGTTTTCTGCTTCCGCCTATGTATGTGTTCCCGGAAACGGGGGACAGAAAGTACCAGAAGTCTAACGATAAAATTGTAATCATCATGAAAGGGATTTTAGAAACGGTGGCGAGCGTGGTGGAACGCCTTTCCCTCTCTTCGGCAGAAAAGAAACGGTTGAAACAGGAACTGGAAACCGCCTTGTTGGAGAATGAATGCCAGAGGGTGGAAATGCAGGCCCGTGTCGTCGGGGAGGAAGCCCGGGGTAACTGGTTACAGCGGTCGTGGCGTCCGGTGCTGATGCTTGCTTTTGCGGTGGTGATATTGGCGGGGATGTTTACCGACTTGCCGGAGTTGGCCGATACCTCCCGGTTCTGGGATTTGCTGGAAATCGGGTTGGGCGGATATATCGTCGGACGTTTCCGGATGAGAAAGTAAGTGAAGAACAGTTCATAAAGTTTATAAAGTCGTAAAGTTTATAAAGTTTTGGACCCCTGCGGGGCACTTGTTGACTGCTGTTTGCACAGCCGATGGATAAAAGCCTGTCCGAAGGACACCCTTGTACTTTGTAACCTGATGAACTTTAGAAACTTTACAAACCCTAAATTATTGATAATTATGGAAATCTTGAAACATCGTTTGGTGGATGGTGGCGTGCAGCATCTGGTTTGCCGGAAAAACAGCCGGAAGCTGTCAGGTTCCGATATGATTGTGGTACACTACACGGCCGGGACAAGTGCACGCACGGCAGCCGAGTTCCTGGCAAAAGAAGAAGTGAAAGCCTCGGCGCATTTGGTCATTGGCCGGCAGGGCGAATTGTTCCAGCTGGTGCCTTTCGATACGGAGGCCTGGCACGCCGGGCGGAGCTGTTATGGCGGGCGGGCGAATCTGAACCGTTATTCTATCGGCATCGAGTTGGACAATCTGGGGCGTTTACAGTTGCAGGAGGGACGTTTCGTGGCGGAGTGCGGCGTGGAAGTCGCTCCGGCGGATGTTTATGTCGACGATACGGGTGAAGTGGCGACTTTCTGGCATCGTTATACAGAACGGCAGAAAAGGTTGCTCCGGGAAATATGCCGGTTACTGAAACAACATTATCCCATCCGTTACGTCGTAGGACATTCGGATATCACCGACCGGAAACAGGACCCCGGTCCTGAATTGCACGGATTTATGTGCAAGTGATTCATTATGTTAATTTTAAATTTAAAAATCATGGCAGAATTTAATTCTTATTTACTTGGAAAAGCGAGAAAATCAGTCGGTAACCTGACTATCGTTTATGCAAAAGGAAAAAATATCGTACGGGCGAAAGTGTTCGGGCGGAAAGACAATCCGACGCCGGAGGTATTGATGCAGCGGATGAGGGTAAGGCTCCTCGGTAGATTTGCCCGCCGTATCCTGCCGGTCATCCGTAAAGGCTTTGCAGGAGTGGGTAAGGGAACGGCTTACAACGCTTTTATGGCGGCCAATATGAAACAGGTGACGGTGGATGAGGACATGACCGGGAGCATTGATTTCGAAACTCTGCAATTGGCCTCAGGTTTACTGTATACGCCCCGGGTGGAAGTGACCTGTGAGGAGGATCCGGTGGTGTATCGTTTCGTCCAGACGGCGGAGGAGGCCGAAGAAGGGTTTGCCGCGTTGGACGATAAAGTGTACGGCGTATTGTTGGAAACGGCACTGCAACGGGTGCGTCTGGTGGCATTGAAAAACAGGGGTATCGCCGGGGAAACGGAAGTCCCTTTACCTGACGGATGGAATGCGGCCAAGGTTAATGTGTATTGCTTTGTCATGTCCGGGAATGAACGGATGGTTTCGGACAGTATCTTTCTGCCGGTTTCAACCCAAGCGTAAAGTATGGCGATCTGCTATTTTATTTTAGGAACGGGTATTACTCTGGGCCTGAATTCCTGGATAGGGAATTTTGCGGAAGATTTCTGGGCCGGAGTAGTGAGTATTCTCGGCGGTGTCGCCGGCAGTATGGCGGTTGCCTGGTTGAGGCATAAGTGGGAAAAGAGAAAACCGTGATTTTTCAGGCAACAGGGATCGATAACTCTGTCTGTATGACCGCTCAATCGCAACATTTGCGGTTGGGCGGTTGTTTTGTCAGTATAGTTTTCTTTGATTTTTTTATTGATAAAATCGGGGAATGGGTTATAATTGCTATATTTGTATAATATAAGATGCGGTTCGGCAAAATCAATCCAACCAGTTTGTTGTTTTTGCTCTCGCCTTTCACTATATTTGTCCATCATAGATGTTTTCGATATGGCGGAAGAACCGGAGAATTTCTTATACGGTATCAATACCAAGCAGGAAAAGGCATGGCAATATTTATATGCGGAGTATTATTCTCCGCTTTGTTGTTATGCTTTGAAAATTCTGAAAGACAGGGAATATGCTATGGATGTGGTGCAGGGGATCATTGTCCGGTTGTGGGAAGCGGATACTTATTTCGAAGATATGCCTTCTTTCCGCGGATACCTTTATCGGGCGGTATATCATAATTGTCTGAAAGTTTTACGTGACCGCAATATAAAAGAACTGTGTTTGACCCAATGCGGGCAGGAAGAGGAGAGCGCCGGAGATTTCGGGGCGGTGATCGAGGAAGAGGTCGTCCGTAAATTGCGGGGCGTGATTGCCCGGATGCCGGAGAAACGACGGGAGGTGATGCTGCTTTGTTTAGAAGAAAAAACGGTGGAAGAAATCGGTGAAATTCTGGGAATCAGTGTCAATACGGTCAAAAAACATAAAAAAGAAGCTTATCAGTATATCCGGAAAATTCTGTCACCCGACATTTTCATTTTATTCTGTCTTTTATTCCACCCCAAAGATTGACTTTTTAAATAAATTTATCCGATTTTCGAAAAAAATTCAGTTAATAAAGGTACCCGTTTTGTCTTTTTGTGGATTATTTATATAAATAATCGTTATATGAACAAAGATGACGAAATAAGGGAAGAACTTTCTGATTTATGGTGTAAAGAAATTACCGGACAATTGAAGGGAAGTGAGAAAATCCGTCTTCAAAACTTAATAGAAGAACGGGAATTTCCTTTTCCGGATCGCAAACGTTGGTTATCACGTTTACGTCAGAAAGAGGAGTTCGATTCTGCAATAGCGTATCGTAAATTCCTGCAATACAAAAACAGGAAAAGGTGGTGGAGGTTTGGGCGTATCGGTCTTACCGCAGCGGCAGCCGTTTTGTTGTTTGTGGGGATTGGACTGGTTTGGAGTCATCGGGAACAGCTACGGTCTGTCCCCCCGCTGACGGTAAAAAATGAAGTGGTGGAACCCGGCAGGAGCAAGGCGATGATTACGCTGGCAAACGGAGAGAAAATAGTTTTAGGAGATAAAAAACAGCAACTGATCGGAGAAGACGGAACGCTCCTGAATTTGGATTCTGCCATCGTGGAATATAAAGGAAAACAAAAGACACCAGCATTGGTATACAATACCATTGATATTCCGATAGGAGGGGAATATCAGTTGGTTTTAGCGGATGGAACTAAAGTTTGGCTCAATGCCGATTCAAAACTAAGGTTCCCGGTTAGTTTTACCGCAGAACGGCGGGAGGTTTATTTAGAAGGAGAGGCCTACTTTGAGGTGGCGAAAGATAGCGAACATCCTTTTATCGTACACATTTCCAGAGCGATTGAGGTGTTGGGTACGGGGTTTAACGTTCGGGATTACCGGGAAGAACAAAAAACCGTTACAACATTGGTGCAGGGAAAGGTGGTGTACCGACCGGAGAGACAACCGGGTCGGGAAATCATGTTGGAACCTGGTTTTCAGATAAAGGATGAAGAAGGAGGAAGTCTTCAGCCCCGGAAAGTAGATGTTATTTTATATACCGGCTGGAAAGACGGAAAATATGTTTTTGAAAATGCAACACTGGAAGAAATCATGCAAGTATTGTCCAGGTGGTATGATATTGCCGTTTTTTATAAACGCGAAGAAGTCAAAAAATTACATTTTACAGGTGATCTGGAACGTTATAAGACAATCAACGATTTTCTGGAATTTATGGAAATCGGTGGAAATGTCCGGTTTAGCATAAAAGGCAAGACTGTTTTGATAGAATAAAAAATAAAGGAGCGGATGTCAGCGCCAACCTTCATCCGCATCCGAGCAGTTAATTTCAGTATTCACTAAAACTAAAACAAAGTTATGAAAAAAAACGAAGTGTATGGGCGTAGTGTACCCATTAATTTTAATCCTTTATTCCGGGTTATGAAATTATGCCTTTTGTTTACTGTGATGTTGAATCTTTCGGTAGTTGCTGCAACAAATGCACAATTGAAAAAGGTTTCCCTGATCATGGAGAACGCAGAGTTGCGTCAGGTATTTAAAAAAATAAAACAACAAACCGGTGTCCGTTTTTTTTATAATGAGGAGAAATTGAAAAATATCGGGAACCGCCGGATCGAAATTCATGATCTGGAATTAGAGAAGGCATTGGATGAGATATTGGAGGGGACGGAACTTACTTACACTTTCCTGCGGGATGTTGTGGTAATCAAAGACAGGGAAAACAGTCGGGAGGTGCTGGAAACTCTGATGCAACAGAAAAGGCTGATCCGGGGAATTGTCAAAGATGAAAAAGGAATTACCCTTCCCGGAGTTTCTGTTATAGTGAAAGGTACCCAGACAGGTGTTGCGACCGATATCAATGGTCGGTTTGAGATCAAAGTGGACGATGAGCCCAACCTGATTTTGCAATTTTCTTTTGTGGGCATGAAAACGAAGGAAATAAAAATCGGAAACAATCAGGAATTGAAAGTGGTCTTGGAAAGCGCTGCCGAAAGTCTCGATGAGGTGATTGTTACAGGTTACCAAACTATCTCGAAAGAACGGACTACCGGTTCGTTCGGAGTGATAACTCCCCGGAATATCGAGACAAAATTACAGTCGAATCTGAGTTCTGTCCTGGAAGGACAGGCCACTGGAGTTGTACTGGATAAAGACGGTAAAATAGAAATCCGTGGTGTGTCAACTTTCAATGCGGAAAACGAGCCTTTGGTGGTGTTGGACGGTTATCCTATCGAGGGGGGGCTCGAATCGATTAATCCTGAGAATATTGAGAATATTACAGTGCTGAAAGATGGGGTCGCTGCCTCTATCTATGGGTCCAGAGCTGCTAATGGTGTGATTGTAGTAACGACTACCCGTGGGGCTGCCGATCGTTTTAACGTATCTTATAAAGGAATTGTAAGTACGATTTTAAAGCCTCAATTATCTAAATTGAACCGGGCGTCGACTTCGGATTATATCGATGCGGAATTAGATTTGTATTACCAGAATCCGAACCGTCCCAGTACGCAATCCGTTAGCAATATGAGTAAAGTGACCTGGCTGATGATGCAGGCACGGGAAGGAAATATGACTGAGGCAGAAGCTTTGGCTGAAATCGATAAATTGCGGAATATAAACGGTTTGAAGCAGGCGGAGAAATACTTTTACCGCAATCAGCTCAGCCATCAGCATAATATAGCCATCAATGGCGGTACGGAGAAAAACCGGTTTAATGCAGCTGTCAATTATATGTATAATCGGGGAAATATGATTCATTCCGACAATTCCCGTCTGATTTTCGATTTGAAGAACGACTGGAAACCGTCCAAATACATTTCGTTGGGATTAATGGCTAATGTCGTATATACTAAAGATGAACATCCGGTAAGAGGTTGGAGCGATTTGTTGGGTTATACCAATACTTCGTTGATACAGCCTTATGATAATCTGGTCGATCCGGAGACGGGCAAACCGACGACGGTATTTTCGACCAGTACTTATAAAATTGCCAATTATGAGAAAATCGCTAATATGAAGGACTGGAGCTATAATCCGATTGAGGATGTGGGTAAGGAGACGACCGATACGGAAGATATTCAGACTCGTTTGGGAGGAACCTTAAAGATATATATTATCGATGGATTGAATATCGAGACCGGAGGGATTTGGACCAGAGGAAATAAAGTGGAGAAAACGACTTATGACCGGGATGCTTATCGTATCAGGATTCAATACAATGATGCAACCTCCAAGACAAACAACGCCAGTCATTATTTTCCGGACGGAGCAATGATCGATGAATGGCGTAACATCAATGAAAGCTGGACACTCCGGACTCAGATCAACTTTAACCGTTCGTTTCTGAATGACAGGCACCGGGTGACCTTCCTTGCCGGAAATGAAGTACGCAAAAGTACTTATAGTAATAATCAGTATGCGACCCGTTTGGGATATAATCCGACGGCAGGATCTTTCATCCCGGTAAATATAAAAGATTGGAATTCAGGTTTGAATAAGGCGGATATGTTGTTCGGCTCGACTACGGTTTATTCTTTAAAAAACGGGGCGTATAATTTGCGGGATAACCGTTTTGTTTCCTGGTATGGAAACGGTTCTTACGAATTCGACAGCCGTTATCTGGTTAGCGGAAGTGTACGGTTGGATTTGACCAATTTCTTCGGAACAGATTCGAAATACCGGTATAAACCGTTATGGTCGGTGGGAGCAACCTGGAAATTGGCTGAAGAGAAATTCTTCTCCGTCTCCTGGATCGATCGTTTAAATCTGCGGGCTTCTTACGGAATCAACGGAAATATTTCTTTAAGCGAAGGTCCGTACCTGATGCTTGCGGCAGGCTCTTATCAGGAAATGACCGGTGGAGTTTCTTATAGTATTGCTTCTCCTCCAAACAATCAATTGCGTTGGGAAAAGACAAAAACGACCAATATCGGTGCCGATATCGCTTTATTCGATAACCGTATAAATCTGACTTTCGATTATTATTTGAAGAACAGCTCCGATTTGTTGGCCAGAGATGCCATCGACCCGACGACCGGATTCAGCAGTCTGACAAAAAATGTCGGGGAAATGCAGAACAATGGTGTAGAATTTTCTGTTAATGCCGATATTATCAAAAAACAGGATTTCGTCTGGAATTCGGTTTTCAATTTCAGTTATAATAAAAATAAAGTTAAAACATATAATGTAACCCGGATGTATACCAGCCAATGGGCCAGTATGGCACCTATTTTAGCTGAAGGTTACCCTGCCGACGCTATGTTTGGATTTAAATATGCGGGTCTGAACGATAAAGGAGAAGCTTTGGGGTATTCGGCAAACGGAGAGAAAGACCGGCTCGCTAACTTGACTACCGATGATATTATATATTTGGGTACGGTACGTCCGAAATATGATTTGTCGTTTACCAATGCGTTCAAATATAAAAACATTCAGCTTTCTTTTATGTTTATCGCCAAATTAGGGCATCAATACCGTAAAGACGGTTTCTATGGTATGAATTATCAGAATCGTCATGTTGCCGACCGTTGGCAAAAGCCGGGAGATGAAGCTACCAAAAAATATCCCCAACTCCGGAGTGGAAGTACGGAACATTGGTATTTCCCTTATACCGATTTCCTGACCGGAAACGCCAGTTATATGAAATTGAGGGATGTGACGCTTGCCTATACCTTCCCTAAACATTGGTTGTCTTCTGTAGGAGGAGTAAACAATGTTCGGGCTTACTTCCAGGCACGCAATATTTGGACTGTGACGGCTAAGGGGACGGATATAGACCCGGAAACTGCTCAGGTGAATATGACAGGAGCATATAATAATTTTACGGAACAGGGATTCACGTCATTGCCATTGCGTCCTGAATTTTATTTTGGTTTATCATTTTCATTCTAAATATATATACTTATGAAAGCGAAATTATTGACTATTTCTTTAATGGTGGGCTTGTTTATGGGGTGTCATGATTTTTTGGATGTCAAGCCTGTCGGAAAATTGATTCCTACGGAAGTAGAAGAGTTTGAGAATATA
>ERZ773134.1443-NODE-1443-length-20119-cov-4.959380_pt1 | contig 20119 bp, 19 predicted proteins | sample MGYA00580856_ERZ773134 | MGnify/ENA primary metagenome ERZ773134 (study PRJEB29015, sample SAMEA2737823) | human gut metagenome | biome: human gut; feature: human-associated habitat; material: faeces | place: China | collected 2012 ... | reverse complement strand
AATAATTAATTTTGCTTTCAAATAATCAAAATCAAACAACTATGAATAAACTTATTATAGTAATTGCATTGTTTTTATTTATTCCGATTAATGTATCTGCGGATAATATTCAGGAAATATATCTTACTGTTGAAATTGTCAAACCTGGACATAACGGACCAATATATAGATCGCCAACTCGTCCTATTGTTGCAACTTTAAATAATGCTATTCTGACTTTCAAAGATTTAAAAGAAGAGTATATTTTAACGCTTTGGGATGAGAATGGAACGCTTGTATATACAATGTATATTGTCCCGAATGTCTCAGATTATGTTTTACCCGCAAATCTTAAAGGGGACTATATGCTGAAGTTGAGTTCTGAAAGCAGCTCATATATGGGTAATATTTCCATAAATAGCTGATATAATTAGACATGCAAATGCCTATTATGGTATCATAAAAGCAGTAGAACTACATTAACAAATCCAACTAATAGCAAAAAATATCTTAAGATAAATATAGAGTAAGAAACGCTCGCAATTTTAAGGGACGAGTTCCTTTTAATATCTACGTTGACAAAAATCGCGATAAATGCCATTGTAGCTTGGGTAACTTAGCCAAGGTTTCAAAAAAATCTATAAGAATATTCTTTATAGATAATCTAAAAAATAAAAGAAATGGAAATTATAAAAATTCTTGAAAAGGGAGAACAGGTTTCAGAAAAACAGATGATAGATTTATGCGGAGGCACTGATTTAATGGCCAACACCAACAAAGCTATTGTCTATTGCAGTTGTGACGGAAATGGCGATAATACTAACAAAGGATTAATTTGCTCATGTGATGAAGACAAGCCGTTAAAGCCTAATAAAGATACTGGTGATGGTAAACCCATCAAGAGACCATAATTTATTACACTTGTAAAAACACTCTAGCGGGAACGAGTGAAAAATCCAATTTTCACTCGTTCTCTCAAAACTTAAAATTATATGGCTATAAAGGTAAGTAGATATACAATTTTTCATAGACAAAATGGGAAATTATATTTATATCATCAACTTAGCAAAGCATTATTGGAAATTGACGAAGAGATGTATAATGCATTAACAACATCAAATTTAGATATTATTCCTTCTGAAACGAAGCAATATCTTGAAAATGCTTTCGTATTAATAGATGAATCGATAGAGGAAAGTGATGCGATTAAAGCTGCAAATTTACATTGTAGATATAATTCTGATTCTATACGTATTACGATATTACCTACATTAAATTGTAATTTCCAGTGTTGGTATTGTTATGAAAATCACAAGCCCTCTAAAATTAGCAAAGATGGGATAAGTTCAATATTGAAATTTATAAAACAGGAAACCATCTCAAAATCAAAAAAGGCAATTATCCTTGATTGGTTTGGTGGAGAGCCGATGTTGTGTTTTAACAATATTATTTATCCATTTTCAAAACATCTTATATCTTGGTGCAAAAAAAATAATATAACGTTGTATAGTATGACGACAACTAACGGAAGCCTTATTAATGAAGACAGCGTAGTGAAAATTAATGAAATAGGATTGTCGCAATTTCAAATAACGTTAGATGGTGGTAAAGAATTACACAACAAGACAAGATTTTCTAATAATATAAAAAATTCTTACGATAAAATTGTTTCAAATATACATCTACTTTGTGATAAAGTAGAAAACATAAACATTGAACTTAGAATCAATTATACGCCCGAAAACATACATACGTTAACATCTATTCTTGATAACTTTGATTATCATATTAGGCATAAAATCAAAGTATCACCACACATCGTTTGGCAAGAATCAGATAAGGTAATGGATTTAAGTAAAAATATCCAAGAGTTTTGTCAAGAAGCACTAAAAAAGGGATATGTTATTCCGAATAATATACTCAGGAATCGCTGTTTATCATGTTATACTGAAAACGCAGACCAATATGTAATAAACTATGATCTATCTGTATATAAATGCACTGCAAGGGATTTTGACAAACAATATTCAATAGGAAAAATTCTCCCAAATGGAAAATTCCTCCCAAATGGATTATATTATAAATATATCACCGAGCCAGCCCCTTTTATTAATGAAGTATGCCTAAAATGTAATATTCTACCCAGTTGTATGTTTGCGACATCGTGCTTACAGAAAAAAATTGAACGGTCGAATCATTCCTGTTGCAAGGAACTTATTAACAAAAATATCAACACTTTTATAAGTCAGAAAATAATATCACTATGCGATTGAAAATAATTTTGCTCTTCGTGTTATCCCTACTGGGACAGATAAGCGTTTACGGACAGGGCAGCGAAAAGAGAATTTTTGGCTACGTTGTGAATAGAAACGGGACACCCTTGGAGTATATTAACGTGACGGTAAGAAATCTTACGGATTCTACATTTATCACAGGAAAGCTCACAGACGAGAACGGACAGTTTGCGTTCGACAGCATTCCAGCCCCTGCTTATCTGGTATTCAGCTGTGTGGGCTACACGACTCGACAAGAGAGGGCCACTGAAGGCGAAATGAAGATTACGCTGGAAGAGAATCAGACGGAGCTCTCTGAGGTGGTCGTGCTCGGAGCCTATTCCACGAGGAAACCATCAGGAGTGCTCAGCGTCAGGATGCAGGGCAACCCGATAGCCGAAGGAAAGAACATCATGGAGGCACTGAGATACGTTCAAGGCATACAAGTGATCAACAATGATATTCTGGTGAACGGAAAAGACGGCACTCAGATATACCTCGGCGACAGGCTCATCTCCACGTCTGAATTGCAGGCTATTCCCGCATCGATGGTAAAGAAAGTGGAGATTACCTCAAATGCAAGAATCTCACATGGGAAGAATGCCAAAGGAGGCATCGTCAAGGTCACTCTCAAAGAGCAGGAAGGACTCATAGGAAACGTCGAAGCCGTCATACAGGCCGACAAGGTGGGACTGGTAGATTTAAGACTCTCTTCGGCAATACAGTACCAAAAAGGAAAGTTCACCCTCTACAACAACATCAAGGGGGGAATGGGAACATACAGGACACGATATGACAGGACCGACACCTATCCAAACCACACAGAACACAGGCACTCTGACTCAAAAAAGAAAGAGGCGGCCTTGATGGAGAACATCGGTCTGGCCTATAAATTGAGCTCCAGACAATCACTGAACCTCTACGGAGGGTTCTACTGCGTAAACGATAAAATAGATTTGGTGAATATTACAAACGGCCAAGTGGGATTCAGGAACAACGATGAAATGAAATTCTATGAGATCAATGCCGGCCTTTACTACAAGCTGGGATTGCTGGTGGGCGACGGCTCATACTTCTCGACAAAGGTGGAATACTCCAGACAGAAAACCAATACCGATGAAACCTATTTCAGGAATCAGGAAGACAACACCAATCTTGGTCAGAAGCTGGACTACATAACGGTAGATCCGCATTTGGAAATTAACTTCAAGGACGGAAGCAGTCTGAGCGGCGGGTTCCGATTCAGCAGAGTGGCAGACAACAACCAGACTGCCGGAATTAACAACCCACTGCTCAAAGGAATAAAAAAACAGGATTTCAGATTATCGGGAGGAGACAGTTCGCCGTGGATAGAATACGGACGGATGTTAGGCAAGAAAATTTATGTGCAAGCAGGAGCAGAATATCTCGTAACGAATATGCGGTATAAGGACCGGCTCAATCCTGAAGCCAACTATGAAGTAGATTTTAAGGTTGTAGATACTAACGTGCAGTTTCAATTTGTACTCAATTCCAAAAACAAGTCATTCCTGACACTGGCATACAAGAAAGACTATTCGCTGCCCAGTTATGGATATTACAGCCCACTGGCTATCTATCAGAACGAAAAACTCTACAGCATAGGAAACCAAAAACTAAAAGTAGAAAGTTATCACACTGCGGAGTTGAACTATTACGTGAACCCACGCTGGACGGTAACCTATCGACTGAAAACAGGAAAGGACATCATCCACATCATGGCACATCAGGACGAACAAAATCCCGAAGTGGTATATACACAGCCCGATAACGTGGGAAAACTGCTGCGGAACTATCTTTCCGTATCCTATACAAATAGGCTTCTAAAGTGTTGGAATACCAACAACCTCATATACACAAGCCACAACTATGAATCCATGCCGGAGTTGAAAGTCAGAAAACTTACCTTCGGATGGAGTCTGGACCAGCAAGTGGAACTGAGGGAGAACCTCGGCCTGATGCTTTCCTTCAACGGTGAGACACCACGGGAACGACTGAGCTACAGGACAGGAACCAGATATGGAGTTGATTTGGGTGCCTATACGATACTCTTCAATAATCGGATGAACATAAATCTTATGCTAAGCAACATCTTGCACAGCGACAACGAAATAACCTTCAAGACAGGCAACATAGAAATGAAACGCATTGATGTATCGCCCTTGACAAGAGTGAAACTGTCTGTCTCGTGGAACTTCTCCGCTGGCGAGAAGATAAAGCGACAAAAAAACAATATAGTGAACTCAACCTCCAGAGAAACACCAACTTTATGATGTCATTGGGCAAGAAAAGAATTATTTTCAGTCATCAGAGAGATGCAATGGACTGTGGTCCTACATGTTTGGCGATGATAGCCACATACTACAAACAGCATCCCGATATTGAACGGATACGAAGAAACTGCCCATCTGGTAAAAACGGAATTTCCTTACTTGGAGTTGATAGAGCTGCCAAAAAGATAGGATTTGACACTGTGGCTGGGTGCTTGGGAGTAAAAAGACTTGTACAAGGCAGTCCGTTCCCTTGCATCCTCCATTGGAATCAAAACCATTTCGTGGTACTCTACAAAGTCAAGAAAAGCAAGACGTTTTACATTGCAGACCCCGGAAAAGGACTTGTGAAATACGAACTTGAGGAGTTTAAGAAACACTGGATCAGCACGCAGTCGGGCGGTGAGGAAAAAGGTATTGCGATGTTCTTAGAGCCAATGCCTGCATTTTACGAAAATAAGATAGAAGACAGCACCAAAGAGGAACGGTCGTTTAAATTCCTCTTTGGTTATATCAAGCAATACCGCAAGTATTTCGGTCAGATTGTCTTGGGACTATTGGTGGGAAGCCTTTTGCAACTCATCCTGCCATTCCTCACACAGGCCATCGTCGATGTGGGCATCAAGAATCAGAATATCAGTTTTATCTGGCTGATACTTCTCGGACAACTGATGCTCACGGTGAGCCGCACCGCCATTGACTTCATCCGTCGATGGCTCTTGCTGCATATCTCCATGCGCATCAATATTTCGCTTGTGAGCGACTTCTTCATCAAGCTGCTCAAGCTGCCGATGTCGTTCTTCGACACCAAGCTGATGGGCGACCTCATGCAGCGCATGGGCGACCACAGCCGTGTGAACTCGTTTCTGACACAGCAAACTTTAAACATCGTGTTCTCGCTCTTCACCTTCGTGGTGTTCAGCATCGTGCTGCTTTCATACAACTGGCTCATATTCGTCATCTTCATGCTCGGCAGTCTGCTTTATGGCGGTTGGCTTGCGCTCTTCCTAAGGCGCAGAAAGGTTCTCGACTACGAACTTTTCGAGCAGCAAGCCATCAACAACAACAAGACCTACGAGTTTATCACCTCCATGCAGGAGATAAAACTCCAAGACTGCGAACAGCGCCGTCGCTGGGAATGGGAGGATGTGCAAGCCGACCTCTTCGGAGTGCAGATGAAATCGTTGAAGCTTCAGCAGACACAGGAGGCAGGCAGCATATTCATCAACGAACTGAAGAACATCGTCATCACCGTGGTGGCAGCAACCGCAGTGATCCACGGGCAACTCACACTGGGTATGATGCTCGCAGTGCAGTACATCATAGGGCAACTCAACTCGCCAGTTGAGCAGTTGATGAGTTTCTTCTACTCCGTGCAAGATGTAAAGATAAGCCTTGAACGTATCAACGAAATCCACCGTATGGACGATGAGAACGGAAAGCAAGGATTGGAAACTTCTGTGAAAGAAGAAAACAAAGGCATAGACCTTGAAAACGTAAACTTCAAATACGACCCTCACGCACTGAAAGCCATCATTGATGATGTAAGTCTCGCAATCCCTAAAGGCAAAGTAACAGCCATTGTCGGAGCGTCGGGTAGCGGTAAGACAACGCTCATCAAGCTAATGTTAGGCTATTATCCCGTATTGGGCGGTCGAATAACTATTGGCGGAACTGATGTAAATACACTCAACAAGAAGTGGTGGCGCAGACAATGTGGTGTGGTGATGCAAGACGGTGTGATATTCTCCGAGAGTATAGCGAGGAATATTGCCGTAGATGATGGCGAGATAGACAAGGAGCGTTTGCAGAGGGCAGCCGAGATAGCCTGTATTCACGATTATGTGATGGGGCTGCCTTTAAAATACAACACCAAGATAGGGCGTGATGGCGTCGGCTTGAGCCAAGGACAGAAGCAGCGCATCCTGATAGCGAGAGCCGTGTACAAGAACCCTGATTATATTTTCCTTGATGAAGCTACCAACTCGCTCGATGCCAACAATGAACGCATGATTGTGGAGCATCTTAATGAGTTCTACAAAGGAAAGACGGTGGTTATCGTGGCACACCGACTAAGTACGGTAAAGAATGCTGATCAGATTGTGGTATTGGATAAAGGCAGGATGGTAGAAATTGGCAACCACGAAACACTTACAGCAAATCGAGGTGCATACTATAACCTCGTGAAGAATCAACTTGAACTGGGTAATTAAAATAGAAAAGATTATGAAAGAAGTTGATAATATAGAATTGAGGAGTGAGAAAGTTAGGCACATCATAAGTGAAGTGCCTAACTCGTTAGTTAGGTATGGAATACTGGTGATAGCCATCATAGTGATTGGACTTTTTGCAGCATCCTACTTTATACCTTACCCTGAGACGGTAGTCTGCAAGGCTGTTGCCGTGGATGCAGGAAACGTCACGATATCTGTTCCATACAGATATATTAATGAAATAAAGAAAGGCTATAAAGTGAGAATAGAATTTGATGGTTACCCTGCAAGCACCTATAATTATAGGACAGGAGGAATCATAGAAATTTCCAAAATACCCGTCCTTTTTAAAAGTGAGAATTTTTTCCATGCCCATGTATCACTTTATGGATCTGGCTATAGAATATTTCGTAAAATGTCGGGAAATGCCTTCATACTTATTAGTAATGAAACTATATTTCAGCATATTATCGGACTATAGATTAATAATAAATAATTATAAACTAAATGTTTACGAAAATGAAAATTAAAATTAAAACTCAAAGTGGTTATGCCTCTACCTTGGAAAATAAAATTTTCAGGATGGCAAATCAAAATGAACTACAAACTTGGTCAGTTATGAAAACAAGTGAGAACGAAGACGTCTTAGTTCATTCTGAACAATGGAGACACGAGGGATTAGTCAAATTAGCGAGTAACGGAAATGAAATGAGTTGTCATATCTTATGTTGGCAAAATCATACTAAATCTTGCAATGATATTATTCCGTATCTAACAGGTCGATTTACAGAGATTTTGCTAAAATATTTTGAGGACGAAATTGATTCCTTTGAAATTATAGATTAAATATCAAAAGTCTCTTAATATTAAAAAAATGTTGTCTGTAGTTGCATGGTAGTAATAATCAAATTTCCAACCAACTACGGAATAATCCTTTTTCTTTCACCGCATTATCCCTTATTGTAGTCATGTAGTAAGATATGGTCGGTGAAAGAAAAAGGAAAATAAATACAAATAATTAGTTGTCAGTATTACCTATCAGGAATATCGGTGTTATCATGAATGCTGGTTTCTGCAACTTCTGACAGACGTACTTTCTGAACAAATGTGCTTCCGTGCTGTCCAACAGGAAAGATAAGGCGATAATCATAGGAAGTGGATAGAGCGGTACATAACCTTTGAACCGTCCATTGATAACGACTTCTTCCTCGTCTGAAACTCTTTCTTCGGGATGCAGGCTGAAAGATCTTATTATCGTTTGCAGTCTGTGGTTGAGTTTGCTCCACGTTACTCCGAAGAACCTTGTAATTTCTCCCTCCGTCATGGCAATGTCCCCGTTTCCCCTATGGACAATCTGCATATTGCTGCCCCAATCAAAGATGCTGCGCTGATTCTCCGTGCTGGTCTTTGTTTTTGATTTATAGCTTGTATTCATGCCGTTTCCTCCTTCTACCAGCGTGGCATAACCATAGCTGCGCTCCAGCACATGGTTCTTGCGCAGCAGTTCCAAATCGCGCCGCACGGTCATCTCCGAGACCCTCAGCGTCTCAGCCAGCTCTTTTACCGAGATCTTCTGGTATTTTTTCAAAAGATCCAGCTCCTGGACCATCCGCTTTTCCTTGCCGCTTTCTGTTTTCAACGCCAAAACCTCCTCACAGGTCGTTCTCTGCCTTTATTATGCACTTTTTGACTGTTCAATGCAACAATAAGCTGTTCGTTTCCCTTCAATTCAACCTTTTCCACAAGTTTTTCCTGTGTTTTCTATCAAAAACATCCAGTTTTCGGGGCTTTTGTTTCTCGACCGCGTGTTTCGTCTGGCAGTGATAAATTTTTCTTTATTAAAAAGAGCTGTAGCAACTCTGCAACCAGTGAGGGCTTTTTTCTATTTCCGTTGCAGTTTTGCCGCTTTTTTGCTCTTTCTGCAAAATTCCCCGTATATTCAGGCAGGAAGCAAAAATAGCCGAGTTCCCACACGGGGTACTCTAGTGCAGTACATAACATCTACCTGCCCGGTGGCCGCAGGGTGCGTGGTTTCGTGGGCATCGAGCCGCTTGTCCACCCCTGCCCGTAAAAAGTGCATTTTTCACGGAAGAAGTTCGTACAACCTGTACGGTCTGTACTTGTACGCATCTGTACGGCAAATCCAAGTAAATTAAAACGTGTTATCGTTTGTATTTTAGATTTTCGTACGCCGTACGAACCGTACAGGTTATTTGAACTCCGTACGCGATTTTTTCGGATGCGTACGGAGCAATCAAGTTCGCATTGTGCGAACTTGATTGTAACTCTCCCGCAGGAGACGTTCCCCCTCGGAGAGCCCACTACACTTTGCAGACCATAGGGATGAAAGTGTCATAGTGGGTTATTACACTTCCAAAGAAGTGCATCTCCGTCCCCGTCACCTTCCTCTGAACCCCGAAAGGAGGGATGCCCTTTGGCAAGAAATGATGGTATTGACCGCACCAGTGTCCGAAATCTCGCCGTTTCAGACAAAGCCGTTGGCAACACCCAGCAGCACAACGAGCGCGAAAAGGACAGCTATCGGAACCCCGACATTATCCCCCAGCGCGCTGCATGGAACGTCCACTTCAAAAAGCCAACCGCCAGCTACACTGACCTGTTCGCCCAACTGGAAACCGCTGGTACGATTTCAACGCGCGGCCTGAAGCCGGATGCCACCCATTATTGCGAGCTTGTCTTTGATGTCAACTCGGCCTATTTTGACAATCACGGTGGCTACGAGTTCGCCAAGCAGTTCTATGCGGATGCCTACAAAGCTGCTGTGCAAATCGTGGGTGGTGAGCAGTATATCCTCTCGGCTGTCATGCACGCCGATGAGATCAACCGTGCCATGACCGAGGCACTAGGCCGGGAGGTCTACCACTATCATCTCCATGTGGTCTATGTACCTGTGGTGGAAAAGCAGATCCTCTGGTCGAAACGCTGCAAGGATAAGGCACTGGTCGGCACAGTCAAGGATACCGTCATGCAGGTCAGCCGGAGCAAGAAGTGGGCATCCAAGCCCCTGATGGACGATGCTGGAGAGCCCGTCCTGCAAAAGAACGGCAAACCAGTCCTGAAGAAGTCGTACAGCATCCTGCAAGACGATTTCTTCAACTATATGCGCAACGCCGGATACACGGATGTGGAGCGCGGCGAGCGCGGCAGTACCGAAGAACACCTGACTGTCACCCAGTTCAAAGTCCAGCGGGAGCAGGAGCGGCTGGACAGCCTGACCGCCCAGATTGACCAGAAAGAGCAGCACCTCACCCAAACCAACAAAACCCTCTCCAAGACCGAAAAGGAACTTGCCGCTGTGCAGAAAAAGGCCACGCTCACGAAAGAAGCCCTCATTCATGCGCGCGATCTGGATTATATCGGCAAGCGCACCTTTCTCGGTAACTACTCGCTGACCGAAGAAGAATTTTCCAAGCTGAAAAAGCAAGCCGACCACGGCTATATGATGGATGTGGAGAACCGCCGCCTGAAAGAAGAACTTTCCACCGCCAAGAAAGAGGCCGTTCGTTGGAGCAACAAGTACCACGACCTGTGGTACGACGTGAAACCCTATCTGGATGCTCTCCACCGTGCGCCCGAACTGGTGCGCGGCTTTCTGGAAAAGATTCTTGCCCCCAAGCAGGAGCGCACCATGAATGTGCAGCAGCAAAACCGTAAGCGTGGGCAGGATATAGAACTTTGATTTTCGGAGGATACCATTTGAACAAAAAGAAGAAGTCGAACAAATCCGGCTACCCGGATGAAGCAATCAAGACCCTTGCGCGTTGCTTTTATCCCTCCATGGTTGAGTTTTTCAACAGCGAGGAAGGCCAGCGTGAATATGAGGAATGGCTGAAAGAGCAGGAAGCTCTACAAGCCTTGCCTGTTGCAGCATAAAAACAGCAGGACGCTCCCAGTAAAGGGAACGCCCTGCCTTATATAGATGTATCTCACCGAGGTGTGTCCAGTTGGGCACACCTCTTATTTTTTTGCCCTTAATCTTCTAACCCATGGCTCCCGGCTGCATTTTTCAAATATTCCTCTGGGTCACCGTTCAGAATCAAATCGGCATAGCTCAGCGGGTCATTGTAGATAAGGTAGTCCAATTCCGTCTGCTGTGCCATAGTCACATTCAGTGCATCCTCGACCCCGGTGCAGCCGATGGAAATTTTTCTCCCATCTTGGAGAGTCAACTCCACACACCCGGTATCCATGTTAAACTTGCAGGCTCTTTCATCGTACTTCATAATCGCATCCTCCAATTCTCGTTATCGGCTTACGGTCTATGACAAGGCATCAGAGTTTTGCGCCGTCCACGGGAGCCTTCATTGTTGTACCCGAAGAAAACGAAAAATCCGAACCCTTCTCCAATCGGAAACAGGTTCGGATTTTTCTTGTTTGGTGGGCGCGGGTGGATTCGAACCACCGAAGCTGAAAGCAGCAGATTTACAGTCTGTCCCCATTGGCCACTCGGGAACACGCCCATATTCATTTTTGCAGTCGTTTGGACTGCCTGTATATGTTACCACTGAAAGCGCAATTTGTCAACCCATAATTTGGGCTGGGCGCAAAAAAAGAAGAAATAAAGGCAGAGATCACAAAAGCCCTCCCGCTCGGGTGCGCTTTACAGCGTCCGGGCGGGAGGGCTTTTCAGCCTGACAAAAACAGGTCAGGAGAAAATCACTTCTGGTTCTTCATGTAGATGTGGTGCGGCAGACCGGCGATGTACAGCGGGGTCAGCTCGGCCTGGATCAGGGGGCGGGCGTAGTTTATGAAGGCTTCAGTGACGTCAGATCCGTCTTCTGTGATCCACTCTGATGGAACTGTTTTTTCTTCGTTGCAGATGGCATTGACGTCTTCAAGACCACATTCCATGATATAGGTTCCGTCAGAGGTTTCTTTGCGGATAAATGAGATCATTTTTCCTGTTTCGCCGTTGAGGGCTGCCTGTACGCCGAATTTTCCGGCTTTGATGGCTTCCTGCTGGTCTGTGGCGGACATCATGGATGCAGAGCAACGCTGGCTGACGTTGAGTTCTACAGAACGGGCTTTTACACCGAGGCGGTTTCTGACAAGGTTTTCGAGATATTTACCACAGCCTGCCAGCATTTTGTGTCCAAAGGTATCAGTGCCTACAGAATTGTCGTATTCACAGATAAATGTGCCCTTGTCGTCATGGATTCCTTCTGATACGCAGACAATGACATTGCAGTTTTTCTCAAATGATTTCTCTACTGCTTTAAGAAATTCTTCCTGGTCGAAGGCTGTTTCCGGAAGGTAGATGAGAAGAGGGTTGTCTCCTGTATATTTGCGGGCAAGTGCAGATGCAGCAGTGAGCCATCCTGCGTGGCGGCCCATAATTTCTATAATCGTTACGGATTTCTTTTCATACACATTTGCATCTATGGTAATCTCGCGGACTGTAGAAGCTACATATCTGGCTGCACTTCCAAATCCCGGAGTATGGTCTGTGTGGATCAGATCATTGTCGATTGTTTTTGGCTCTCCGAGGATACGGATATCACTGCCTGTCTGCGCAGCATAACGGGAAAGTTTGCTCACCGTATCCATGGAATCATTTCCACCGATATAGAAAAACCAGCCAATATTCATTTCTTCAAATTTTTTAAAAAGTCTTGGATAAACCGGATCTTCCAGTGATTCCGGCAATTTATAGCGGCAGGAACCAAGATAAGCACCTGGTGTGACTTTCAGACCGTCAAGTTTCTCTCCCGGAAGTGCTTCGGCAAAGTCAAGAACTGTTCCATTTAAAAATCCTTCAATTCCGTTTATCATTCCGTAAACATGCTCAATAGCTTCCGGATGACGCATTCCCTCGGATACAACTCCGTAAAGGCTGCTGTTAATTACTGCGGTAGGACCGCCGGACTGACCGACGATCAGATTCTTTCTGGACATAAGAAACCTCCTGTATCGTTTGATTTAATGTGATTGCTTTTCATTATATCATACAACTGCCTTCCATAGCAATTCAATAAAAAGGTGTGTTCCCACATCCCCCTGTGAAAGCACACCTTATATTTCCCATATTCAGTTTCTGTTTTTATTCCCCGAATTCCCTGTGGTCTTCTTCCAGTTTCTGTTCTATTTTAATCTTTTTTTTTGCCTCTTCTTTCTGCTCATCCCGTGTTTTCGGAAGGATCACATTAAGCATTACTGCAATAATAGTTGCAAGGACAACCGGTGATTTACCGAAAATTGTTGTTACCCATGTGGGAAAGCTTGCAAGTGCAGCTGTTGCCTGAGATACACCCATTCCCAGTGCAGCTGCAAGTCCTACGATAGATGAATTACGGTAATCCATCTCAGCAGAAGCAACCAGCTTCATACCTGTCATTGCGATCGATGCAAATACAGACACAGTTGCACCACCCAGTACACACTGAGGAATCGTTGTCAGGATAGCTGAGAATTTCGGAACCAGACCTGCTATACCGAGAATTGCAGCTGCAAGTCCCAGTACCCAACGGTTGATAACCTTTGTAGTTGTAACAATACCAACGTTCTGGCTGTATGTTGCTGTGGGAAGTCCGCCGAGCAATGCGCCTACAACGTTAGAAAGACCATAACCAACGATTCCACGCTGCAGTTCATCATCCTTAGGTGTTCTGTCCATAGCTCCGATCGTAGTCGCTGAATAATCACCGATTGCCTGAATAGAGTTGATAGCAAATAAAATTCCCAGTGCAACACAGGAAGACGGCTCAAACTGTACTCCAAAATGCATCAGAGATGGAAGCTGACAGACACCTGCTTCCCCTATGCTTGAGAAATCTACCATTCCAAACGGAATAGAAACCAGATATCCCACTATAATACCGATCAGAATAGATGCCAGTTTCCAGATTCCCTTTCCAAAATGATTCAGAGCTGTAACAACGATCAGCGTGAAAAATGCAATTGCCCAGTTCTGCCAGGATCCGTAATTCGGACTGCTGGTACCGCCTGCCATATAATTAATGGCAGTCGGATACAGGGAAAGACCGATGGTAAATACGACTGTTCCTGTGATTAGCGGCGGGAAAAATACCCGAATCTTCTTGACCAGCAAACCCATAACAACTGCTACGATACCACCAACAATCTCCGCACCCATGATTGCTGCTATTCCATACGATTCCGCTATCGCCTGCATACTTGGCACGTAAGCAAAGCTGACACCCATGATAATAGGCAGGCCTGAGCCAATTGCAAATTTCGCCTTTCCGCCAATCGGAAACAGCTGAAGCAAAGTTGACAATGCTGCAATGACCAGTGCCGACTGGATCAGGATAACCTGGTCTTCTCTGGAGAGTCCGCCTGGAACTGCTCCGGAAACGATGATCGCCGGTGTGACACAGCCAACGATCATAGCTACGACATGCTGCATGGCAAGGGGTAAAGCCTCACTCATGCGGGGGATTCCGTCAGTTTCAAAAATACTGCCTCTCTTCATAATTGCCTCCCAATTTCTTTTGTACGATTGTAACATTTTTTGTCCAAAAAAACAATTAGACAGCCTAATTATTTTTGGTCTAAAACTATACAATATTTACTCTTAAAATTTGGTTATTATTTTATCTTTTATATGTATTTTCCAGTATTTCATAAACCTTTCAGTTTATAATCTCAAATGTCCGATACAGATCCAGTCTTCCATATCCCCATCCCGGATTGGGGTATTCCATCTGTTCTTCTCTCACTGCCCCTTTCTGCAGATAAAACTTCACCGTATTTCCCGATGCATAAGGAATATTTCCTCTCACGATCGCCCATTCCTGCACCAATGCTGCTGCTCCTGCAACAACAGCCGAAGAAAGACTGCTCCCCGAAGCCTTTCCAAACGCCCCTCCCGGCAATGGAATGAGCAGATCTACTCCCGGTGCTGCCAGATCAGGTGTCACCTGGTTATTTGGAGTAAACCCTCTCCCAGCCTGAAAATACAGACTGTTATCCAGATACTGATAAGCTGTTGCCGTAATACCTCTGGTTGAATCCCCAGGTGCAGTAACAGTTATATAAGGTGTAGACTCCAGAAAATAAGTATCCGGCGAAATCAGCCCTTGCACCGGAAGCCACATGTGAAACCTGCTTCCCGATATTCCTTTTTTACTGACATTTACCTTCCAGATACCTGCTGCCGGATGAAAGAAGCGAAAATAAATCAGCTGTTTCCCGGTCATCCGCTCCATCTTTACGTAATTGACCAGCACTTTCGTCTCCACAAAAATGAAACTTAATTCCTGAGTACCTGCACCAAGAGAACTGCTCACATACAGCTTTTCTCCTGCCGGTGACTGTAACGATATCCCATAGTCATCCGGCGGATCTCCCCAAAATTCCATGGAAAATCCTTCTTCTTTATCCGCAATACGAAGTTCAACAGTATCCTGATTTTTCACATAGTCCAACTCTGCTGTATAATGATGCTGTGCTGCACCCTCATTTCCTGCTGCCACAGATACTGATACCTGAGAATCTTCATTAATATAATCTACATATCGACTCAGCTCACTGTCACCAACATGTGCGCTCTGATTGGTGCCAAGTCCCAGACAAACGGAAACCGGCATTCCCATCTCTTGTGCCATCTTCACTGCAAAAGAAATCCCCAGCATAATGTCGTCTTCCTGAAATACCGGTGCCTGTGGCGGATACTGGTAAAATTTTCTCAGATAGGATTTTGCTTTCTTTAATTTCACCACAATGATCGTTGCTTTCGGAGCTGCTCCTGAGAAATTTTCTGTGGGTACAAAATTGCCTGCTGCCAGCCCTGCCATAGCTGTACCATGTCCGTTCTCATCCAATGAGGGTACAATCTCCTGTGGATTCTCCGACAGCAATGCCTGATTAATTTCCTCTCCGGTAAAAACCTTTCCATAAGGAACCTGTTCATCCTCATTTCCCGGAATTGTCTGATCCCAGATATATGCAATACGGCTTACATCTCCGTTTCGAAAGATTGGATTCAGATAATCAATCCCGGAATCAATCACTGCGATCACTGTGCCCTCTCCCTGAAGTTTCAGATAGGGATGATTATGTAACCGCGTAATCCCGGATGAATTTAATGCGTCCGCATCCATAAATGTATAACACTTCGGCAAAGATGCATACGTATAGGAATTAATTTCCAGCGGACCAATCTCATTCAGCGGAATATATAGAATTCCAAACAATTCATTCACAGGAAGAAATTTTCCACCCATATTCTGTCCATGTTTTACAATAAAATCCCCGTACTCTTCATCCTGTGCCGGCGGTATTGACGGCTCAGCATGAATGCCCGGGGGGGTTTCCTGCTGTATCTGCACTTCAAAATCGTCAGGTCCGAACATTACTGTCCTCCCTGGATTTTTTATACATGATATGCACAATATATGCTCTTTATGACAATTCTAACCTTTACTGTTCAGACTGATATTCGCTTCCTGCTTTTGTTTCTTCACAACAGTCAGTAATAATATAATTCCAGCCACAGTTGTAAAAATACTGATAAACTGCGAAGTCGACAATACTCCTACGCTTCCTCTTTCAATATCTCCTCTGAAAAATTCGATCACAAATCTTCCTATACTGTAGAAAATAAGATAGCAGGCAGCCACCTGTCCATCTGCTTTCTTATGCTTTGCCACATAAAGCAGCAGCAGAAAATGGGCAAAATCCAAAAAACCGGAATAAATCTGTGTCGGGATCAGAGCAACATTGTTGGGTGCAAAATCTGAATTTGTAAACGTAACCGCCAGAGGCCCTGAAGTTTCTTTCCCATAACAGCAGCCTGCCAGAAAGCATCCAATCCTGCCAAATCCCTGTGCCAGTGCAATGGATGGCATCATCAGATCAAAATACTCCAGAAATTTCAACTTCTTTATCCTGCAGTACAGCCAGCCCACCAAAATTCCTCCGATGATTCCTCCATATACCACAAATCCATCTGATCCTATGATCTGCCTTGGATTCTGCAGAAATTCCCTCCAGTTGGTGATCCAGAACAAAATCTTCGCAGATGTAAATCCACCAATGGCGCACCACACTACCAGATAAAAAATATGTTCACATGCAAGTTTCAGTTTACGCGCTCTCTGCTCAGCCACAAACCAGGCAGCCAATACTCCCATGGCAATCATAAATCCATAACCATATACCGTCAACGGTCCTATATGCAACAATTCATTATGCATGTCTCAAATCCTCTCAAATCTTAAAATACTTCCTGTCACTCTCTCATTTTATTTATTATTCACAGTCGGATTTCCCAAATAAACCTTCAAAAACCTCCAGCAATTTTTCATTTGCATAATCATTGGCTTCATTCTCATGTACCGCTTCCGCATCTGCTTCTCCGCAGATATCCACACCGGCAATCTTTCCACTGCTTTCTTTTGCACATTCCAATACAGTCTGTACACCGGACACCAAAGTTGTCAGCCTCATATCCCCCTGGCTCCATGTCGTCTGTGCATCCTCTGTACAAAGCACATCTTTATCAACAGATATATATAATGGAAGGAATTTTTCAGCATCTTCCTGTAAACCTTCCGATTTTCTCCAATTACATACTTCACTGACTGTTTCCCTGAGAAACCAGTTTCTCTCTTCATCATTCATCACCTGAAGTTTCTCTCTGGAGAGAAATATCACTCTGTCCTTCAGATTCTCATCTACCTGCTCATAGGCTGCTTCATCCGGTCCCACAAGGATCACATATTTCAGATTCTCCAGTTCCTCCAACGCTGCCGCGATCCATCCTCCACACGACAAAATCCCACCAAAAGCCGGGGGCTGCATATCTGTATGATTATCGTATACCAGCAGACAGAACGGTTGATCCATTCTTGTCAGCCAAAGTCTTGTCATATAGTGATAATTGCCGGAATCAATAAAATGGATTCCGGCAGTTGGATAATTTTCTGTTCGTTTATTAATCTCTGCGATTGCTTCCTCATCACAATAGCAGTTTGTCCCACAGACATCCTGAAGCTCAATCCAGGATACCTGTCTGTTTTTCCAGAATTCTTCTTCTCTGTAAATTCCGGAGAAATTCATCAGTACAATGGGATTCTGTTCCTGCATATTTCATTCAATCCTTCCATTCTTCCAGCGGTTCATCATGATTTTTCAGCATTTCCCGGATTTCTCTGCCGGGACTTTCCACGCCTTCATCCGGAGTCTGCATCTCTGCATCCAGAATGGCGTCTGCATCTGCTGCATCTGCAGTCTTCCCGGTTTCTATTTCCATCTCCGCTTCCTGAACCTGAGAATCTGTATCTTGCTTCCATTCTGTTTCATCTTCATTTAAAGATTTATCCTGCACTTTTTCGTCCAGACCTGCATCTGCCGGGTCATCCCATGGTTTCTCTTTGCCATTCTCTTCCTGTTCTTTTTCAGCACAGAGTTTTTCGGATTTTTTCATTCCAAGACGAATCATGATCAAAAATACAATGTCTGCCACTCCATCAGCAGTCAGAATAATTCCGGAAAACAGGATCATCCGGGTTACACTCAAAAAAGAATAGAGCAACATGGAAACACCCAGCGCAATAAATACCAAACAGCCAATAAGAATAATCTTCCAGCGTCCTCTCTGGGCTTTTTTCAGTCTGTAACTTCCCTTTATCTTCCAGATACTGTCAACCAGTACCAAGGCTCCCAGTAAATATGGCAGGATTTTGATCACGATCTGCGGTGTAAAGAAAAGAAAAATTCCAAGCACCATGACGATTACACCCGTAAACAGATCAAGAATCGTTGCCTTTTCCTTCTCAGCTGTATAAATAACAATATGATAAATACCGGAAGCGATCATTACCAGTCCGAATACAATCTTGCAGATAATGTTTACGGTCTGGTCCGGAACCAGGAGCAGACACAGACCAAATGCCAGATAAAAAACCGATGATAAAATCTCGCTTTTTAAAAAATCAGAAACTTTTTTCCCCATAACCTTTTCCTCCTGACTGTATGATAGCAAGTCCACACCCACTCTTATTGCTTTTCGCAATCTCCGCAGGGGACTTACTTGATTCGGTTAAAAATACTATTCCATTTCTTCTATTGAAATAGTATAACTTCTTTCTTTCTCTTCGTCCACAGGCAACTGCATGACTTTGTGTAAAATTTGTGAATTTTTCCTTGCAGTTTTTTTAGTGCGTATTATAATTATAGCGATACTCATAAATAATACATTTGAAAGTATTGCTATAAATAAAACTATGTCATAAAATGGATATTTTTCCATAGGAAGGATTTATTTTGAAAAAACAACCAAAGAATAAAGTTTTATTTCTTATCCCTGTCGGTGTTATACTCGCCGGTGCAGTGATTTTTTTATGCACCCGCGGAAATGAGAATGATTCTGTCTGTAAAGAAAATGTAGCCCGCCTTCAGGCTCTGGAAAATTCAGACATTTCACAGACAGAAGAACAGCTTCAGGCTCTGAAACAGACAACCGGCATTTCTTCCGGTTCTGATGCTTCAGACGGTTCTGGATCTACCCTGTTAAGTGATGTAGAAATCCGACAGGTTTTTGCCGGAAACGTCATCATCGGTGACTCTATCACAGAATCCATCGTAGAATACGGATATCTGGATACGGATGTGGTAGTCAGCAAACGAGGATTAAATGTAGGTGCAGCCGATGATCAGATCAGTACGGCAATTGCTCTGAATCCCTCTCATGTATTCATGGCATTTGGTTCCAACGACCTGGAAATATATGGTTCGGCTTCATCAGAATTTATTGATGCATACAGGACGCAGATAAAGAAAATCCAGACAGCCTTACCGGATGTCCCAATTTATATCAACTGCATTCTGCCGATTACTGATGAAGCGATCGCACAGACTCCTGATCTTGGATATTACCCTGATTATAATGAAGGACTTATCAAACTCTGTCAGGAAATGGGATGTACCTTTATTGACAATTCAACGATTGTAACAGACAGTTCAGAGAATCTGTATGAACCGGACGGTGAACATGTGATTCAGGACTACTATCCCAAATGGCTGACAAATATGGCACAGATTGCGGGGTTAAAGGCATGAAAAATTATTTACATATTTTTATCAAAGGTGCATTTGTTCTTTTCCTTATCGCATATCTGACTGTCCTGTATACCTCCGACAGCGCAAAGAATGTACCCATGGAACAGATTGCACAGACTATGGAACAGGATTCTGATATCACTTCTTTAAATAAAGAAGCACGTTCTGATCTGAAACATTATTATCAGACAGATGACCGCAATATTGACGGTTATTTCTTCTACAAAGCCGCTTCACCCATGGCAGTAGAAGAAATCTGTATTATGAAGGCCACTGACAATACCCAGGCAAATACTTTGCTTGAAAATGCAAACGCCCATCT
>ERZ773134.1428-NODE-1428-length-20238-cov-5.649804_pt1 | contig 20238 bp, 16 predicted proteins | sample MGYA00580856_ERZ773134 | MGnify/ENA primary metagenome ERZ773134 (study PRJEB29015, sample SAMEA2737823) | human gut metagenome | biome: human gut; feature: human-associated habitat; material: faeces | place: China | collected 2012 ... | reverse complement strand
CCCCTCTGGCGCTACGCGCCACCTCCCCCGTACCGGGGGAGTCTGTCCTGCTAGGGGAGGCAAGAGAAAAAAGGAGGCATCCATGGATCTATCCATCCTCTTGGTCCAGTACCGCCCCGACGAGGGCGAGCTGCGGCGGACGCTGGCGTCGCTGCTGCGGCAGAGCTGCCGTGATTTTGAACTGGTCGTGGCGGATGACGGCTCCGATGAGGACTTCTTCCCGCTGACACGCAAAATTCTTGCAGAAAACGGCTTTACCGGCGCAAAATTTGTCAAGCTCACCCCCAACGGCGGCACGGTCAAAAACGTTTTGAACGGCGCAAAGCAGGCAGCCGGGAAATGGGTGTTCACCGTCTCGCCGGGGGACTATCTCTACGACGCCGACACGGTGGCGTGGCTGCTGGAGGTCTTGCGCCGCGATGCCCCGCGGGTCGCCTTTGGCCGCCTGGCCTGCTACGCAGACCGGGACGGCGCACCGATCCGGCGCCCCGGCGACGCGCCGTTTGACCGCACGCCCTACCGCCCCGGCGCGTATGACGCCAAGACCGCCAAGCGCAATATGCTGCTCTATGATGACGGCATCAGTGGCGCTGGGCTCGTGTATGAGCGGGAATTGCTCGTACACGCGCTGGAAAAGATGGCGGGCCGCGTCCTGCTGGCCGAGGATTTCGCCGCGCGGCTCTTTGCCGTGGAAAACATCCCGATGGTCGGCTATGACCGCTGCATTGCGTGGTATGAGGTCGGCACCGGCGTTTCCACCAACGAGGGTGCCCGCGCCCGGATGCTGCGCGACTGGCGTGCCATGGTAGAGCTGCTGCGGGAGCTGTACCCCAAAGACCGCACCGTGCGGCTGGCGTATGAATATTACTTCAATGACCGGCACAAATCGCGGCTCGTCCGCGGGCTGGTCGGGCGGCTCATCGTGCCGCAGAACGCCCCCTTCAAAAAAGCCCAGCACGCCTGGGTCCCTCCCGTGAACGGAGATATTCAGGAATTAAAGCAGATTTACGAGTCAGCCCTTGGCCCCCTCTGCGAGGGGGCTCCCGCCGCAGCGGGTGGGGGAGAGAACCTGACGTAGCCCGAAATATTTCGGGCTGTGGCAAGGTTCAACCCTTCCGGCCCTGCGGGGCCACCTCCCCTGCTAGGGGAGGCAAGGAGTAATACACAGAAAGGCAACCACTATGATCATCCAGACCATCAGCATCAAAAGCGTGACGGCGCAGGGGATGGGCACCCTCTCGGTCTTTGAGGGCAGCCATGATGTGCCCTTTGACATCAAGCGCATTTACTATATCCACGGCGCGCCCAAGGGCACCCACCGCGGCGGCCACGCCCACAAGGCACTGCGGCAGGTGCTGTGGTGCCCCTACGGCAGCATCCGCATCCGGCTGGACAATGGCCGCGAGAAGGCCGACGTCCTGCTGGACAGCCCCGACAAGGGCCTGATCGTCGAGCACTATATGTGGCGCGAGATGATCTGGGAGAAAAAGGACTCCGTGCTCTGCGTCGCGGCGGATTCCTACTACGATGAATCGGATTATATCCGTGACTACGATGAATTTCTGGAAGCTGTCAAGGGAAAGGATCTGGACTGATGCAGTGGACGGTACGCCCCTACACCCCGGCGGACGAGGCCGAGTGGGACCGCTTTGTCATGCACGAAAGCGGCAACGGCACGTTTTTGCAGACCCGCAACTTTTTGAACTACCACCCCGCGGGCCGGTTTACGGATGCCTCGCTCATGGTCTATAACGAGCACGGCGGCCTCGGCGCAGTGGTGCCCGCGGCACTGCGGCTGGACGGTGCAACGAGAATTTTCCGCTCCCACCCGGGCAGCACGTTTGGCGGGCCGGTGCTGCGCAGCACCTACAACTCCGCGGCTAAGTCCATTGGGATTTTGCAGGCGGTGGAGGATTATATTGCCACGCGCTACGATGCGGCGGATTTCCGCCCGACGCCCGATCTGTTCAACGGCGTCGAGAACGTCGCGCTGCAATACGCCTTCACCTATCTGGGCTACACCCAGCAGACCGAGCTGAGCACCTGGGTGCCGGTGGCGGGCCGCACGCCGGAAACGCTGCTGGCGTCCTTCCGCCAGAACAAAAAGCAGGATGTGAAAAAGGCGCTCAAGCAGGATTTAACGTTCCGCAAGCTGGAAACACGGGCGGAGATCGACGCCTTCCACGCGCTGCTTCGGCAGAACCTACAAAAATTCGGTGTTGAGCCTGTGCATACCGCCGATGAACTCTGGGAGTTCAAGACCAGCCGCCTGCCCGACATTGCCGGGTTTTACGGCGTGTTTGCGGACGAGCAGATGGTCGCGGGCGGCATGACCTTCTACTTTGCCCAGGCCAACGTGCTGCACACCCAGTATCTGGCGGCGGATTTGTCCATCCGTAGTTACAGCCCGGCGGCGTATCTCTATTACCGGATGCTCTGCCTGGCTGCCGGGATGGGCTGCAACGCCCTGTCCTGGGGTATCTCGACGGAGGAACGCGGCAAGGTGCTGAACTTCGGCCTTGTGGAGAGCAAGGAAGGGTACGCGAGCTGCCATGCCGTGAACCTCGGCTTTACAAAAACCTTTAGCAAGAAGGAAACAAACGATGCAACGTGAGTTTGGCGGCTACCTGCCGCTGGAGCTGCCCCATGGGCAGGAGCTGTACACCGGCGCGGGCGTGCTGCGGCTGAACTGTGGCCGCAATGCGATTGTGGCTGCCCTGCGCGACGCGGGCGCAAAAAAGGTGTATCTGCCCTATTACAACTGCAACACGGTCTATGACGCCGTGACCCGCGCGGGCTTTGCGGTGGAGCGCTATCCGTTGGACGCGCGCCGTCTGCCTGTCTGCCCCGCGCTGGGCGACGGCGAGTGGCTGCTGTATGTCAACTACTTCGGCATTGCGTCGGACGACCTGCTGGCCGAGGTCAAGCGCCGCTGGCCGCGGGTGATTTTTGACAACACCCAGGCGTTTTTTTCAGCGCCCCGTATGGATGCCGACAGCTACAACGTCTATTCCTGCCGCAAGTTCGTCGGCGTGCCGGACGGCGCGTACCTTGTACACACGGGACTGACCGACGGGATTTACCCGGCAGACACCAGCTGGCAGCACGCGGCGTTTTTGTTCCGCTGCATTGATGAAAGCGTGAACAGCGCCTACGGCGACAGCCTCGACAACGAGAGCCGCTTTGACGGCGAGATCCGCGGCATGTCGCCCTCGACCCGGCGCATCCTCGCGTCCGTCGAGTACGACGCCCTGCGCCTGCGCCGCCGCGCCAACTACGAGGCGCTGCACGCCGCGCTGGCCCCGCACAATGCGCTGGACTGCCCGGCCGGCGCCGATGCGATGATCTATCCGTTTTTGTGCCGGGTTGACGGCCTGCGCGGACGGCTGATAAAAAATAAAGTCTACGTCAGCCAGTGGTGGAAGTACCTGCTGGAGCTGCTGCCCGCCGACTCCGTCGAGGCCGACTACAGCCGGTACCTGCTGCCGCTGCCCATCGACCAGCGCTACACGCCCGACGATATGCGCGCACTGGCGGCGCTGGTGCTGCAGCTGAAAGAGGAAGGGGAACCCGCATGACACAGCAGCCCAAGGTCAGTGTGCTGATCTCGTTTTACAATCTGGCCCCCTTCGTGGACCAGACGATGGAAAGCGTGCTGGCGCAGAAAACCGACTTCCCCGTGGAAATCCTCTGCGCGGACGACGGCTCCGACGACGGCACGATTGAAAAGCTGCGCAGCTGGGAGGCAGCGCACCCCGACACCGTCCGCGTCTTTGTCATGGACCGCGTGCCGGGCAAAAAATATGAGGGCAACGAGCGCATCCGGCGGATGAACGCCATCCGCGGGCGGCTTTTTTACGAGGCCAAAGGCAGCTATGTCTGCTATCTGGACGGCGACGATTTTTACACCGATGACCGCAAGCTGCAAAAGCAGGCGGACATTTTGGACGCCGACACAGCCCACAAATACGTGGCCTGTGGGCATAACGGCTGCTACTACTGGCAGAGCACCGGCGAGACGAAGCCAATTGAAAAGCCCATCCGGGAATGTGCGCTGACGGCGAAGGAGTATTGGAGCTTTTTCTACATCCACACCAACGCCATGATGTTCCGCAACATCGGTCTGCAGGGCATTGACCCGTACACGAGCGGCATCCAAATCATTGATAACCTGCTGACCTACCAGTTTCTGCCCTACGGCGGGGTGTACTATATCCCGGACTGCATGTTCAACTACCGCCAGACGGAGGACAGCACCTTCCACCGCCGCAGCGTCTACCAGAATTATATCCTGAACGCCTTGATGCTCTACCAGCAAAAGACGGTGCTGCGCGGTTTATTCGGCGCAGGGCTGGTACGCACCCTGTTTGAGTACACCCAGCTGTATGAGAACCGCCGCGACCCCAAGCTGACCGAGGAGGGGCAGACCTACCTCGAAAACATTGACCGCTACGGCGCGGGCCGCCTGCGCCGCCTTGTGAACTATAATAAGGAAAGCGCCCCGGTGCGCCTGTGGTGCGAGCTGGAAAATAAATTCTGGTTCTTTATGACGAAGGTGTTCCGCCACTATATCTGGAAGCCCAAGGTGCGGGCCCTGCTGGAAGAGGCACGTATCAAAACCGAAAAAGGGGAGTGCTGAATCATGGAAGAAATGAACGAACTGACCGCCGAAGAACGGGCCCGCATTTTACAGCATGAGCTGGAGGCCGTCTACGGCTCGTCGTCGTACAAGATTGGCCGCGCCGTGACCTGGCTGCCCCGCCATGCGAAAAAGGCGCTGGCGTACCTTGCCCACAACGGCCCGGCCATCAGCGCCAAATATCTGTATACCTACGCGAAATATCACAAGGTCGCCAACAAGGAATACGCCTACTGGGCCTGCCTGCAAAAAAAGGACTACCCCGAAGCACTGAAAAAATGGTTCCTGGAGACAAACTACACTCACACACCGCTCGACCTCGAACACCCCAAATCCTTCAGCGAGAAGACCCAGTGGCTCAAGTTGTACGGCGGGTTCGAGGATGTCTATCCCCTCGTTGACAAGTATGCCGTGCGCGAGTGGGTCAAGGAGAAAATCGGCGAGGAATACCTTATCCCGCTGCTGGGCGTCTGGGATCGCTTTGACGACATCGACTTCGACAAGCTGCCGGACAAGTTCATGCTGAAGGTCAACCACGGCGCGGGCTGGAACATCGCCGTGCAGGATAAATCCAAGTTCGATAAGGCGGACGCCAAGCGGAAGATCGAGAGCTGGCTTAAGCTGAACTACTGCTACCTGATGGGCGGGTTGGATGTGCAGTACATCCACATAAAGCCGCGCATCATCGCTGAAAAGTTCATCGAAAACGACGGCGGCGACCTCTACGATTACAAAATTTTCTGCTTCAACGGCGAGCCGAAAATTATTTTGCATATTGAGGAGCGCTATACCGACAAGGAGGAACGGATGTTCTTTCTGGATACCGACTGGAACCAGCTGCCCTTCAACATCAATGTGCCACTGGAACTGGACGCCGATCTGCCCCGCCCGGCGAACCTTGAAAAAATGCTGGACATTGCCCGCACGCTGAGCCAAGGCTACACTGCCGTGCGCGTCGACCTGTACTCGCTCAATGACGGCAGCATCAAGTTCGGCGAGATGACCTTCACCACCGAGAGCGGTATCTCCCGCTGGCACCCGGAGAGCGCGAACGACTTCATGGGCAGCCTGATCCACCTGCCCGGCGTCGACGACGCCCCGGCGGAGGGCAACGCGTGACGCCCGCCGTCAGCGTCATCGTCCCGGTCTACAAGGCCGAGGCGACCCTCGACGCCTGCGTCGAGAGCATCCTTGCGCAGACGTTCCCGGACTTTGAGCTGCTGCTCATCGACGACGAAAGCCCGGACCGCTGCCCGGAAATGTGCGATGCCTGGGCAAAAAAAGACCCACGCATCCGCGTTTTGCACCCGGCCAAGGCCGGGCCCGGCCCGTCCGGCGCGCGCAACGCCGGGGTGCAGGCCGCCGCGGCCCCTTGGCTGACGATGGTGGACAGCGACGACACGATAGCGCCCGACCTTGTGGAAAAGCTGCTGGCAGGCGCGGAGACCACCGGCGCAGAGCTGGTGATCTGCAACGGCTGCCCCGTGACTGAGGATGGCGCACGGCACCCGCTGCCCGCCGATGAGCAGTTCACGAAGGACACGCTGCTGGACGTAGATGCGTTCTGGGACGCCTTCCATACGCCGTGGATCAACCAGTTCACCGGCACGGCCCACCGCCTCTACGCCGCAAGGCTTTTTGACGGCGTGCGCTACCCCGTGGGCCTGCTGCACGAGGATTACTACGTGCTGCCGGATTTAATTGCACATTGCAGCGCTGTTTACTGCATGGCCTTTACGGGTTATTATGTGCTGCGCCACGCGGGCAGCATCACTGACGGTGCGCGCCATGAGGTGCGTCTGGCCATGACGAAAGGCGACATCCACCGCGCCGAATACTTTTTGCGCAACGGCTGGTATGACCGCGCCGAGGGTGCGCTGACCGATGCTGCGCTGTTTTTACACGACAACAAGCGCGCCTACGATTTGACCAAGCCCGGCCACCGCGCGGAATTTGCCGAGACAAAACATGAGCTTTGCCGCGTGTACGATGCGCTGGCCGCCCAAAAGGGGAGCGCGTCGATGAAACTGCGGGCCGCCGCACTGAGGGCGGGGCTGGGCGTGTTTGCCATGTATGTGAGAGCGCGGGGGTGACGGGCAGAGCCCCTCCGGCCATCGCTGCGCTCGGCCTGAGGGGCTTTAGCCCGTTCCCGCCGCCCGAACCCCTCCCCAACAAAACCGCCAACAAAAGGAGCCTCCTCATGCCCACCGTCACCGTCATTATCCCGGTCTATAAGGTCGAGCGCTATCTCGACGCCTGTGTGGAGAGCGTTGTGCGGCAGAGCTATGCGGACTTGGAGATACTCCTCGTCGACGACGGCAGCCCGGACCGCTGCCCGGCGCTCTGCGATGCCTGGGCAGAAAAGGACCCGCGCATCAAGGTCATCCACCGGGAGAACGGCGGCCTGTCCGCCGCGCGCAACTCCGGCATCGACGCCGCTAGGGGCGAGTTTCTGCTGTTCGTTGACAGCGACGACTTATTAGAACCCGACGCCGTCCGCCGCGCGGTGGACGCCCAACGGCAGCAGGACGCCGATCTGGTCATCTTCAACCTGACCTACGTCGATGAAGAGAACCGCCCGCTGCCGCAGCCGGATTTCAGCGGCTTTACGGATGAGATCCTCGACGAGGACGGCGTCTGGCAGCGCTGCTTTGCCCTGGCGGAAACAAGGATTTACTACGTTGTGGCGTGGAATAAGCTCTACCGCCGCAGCCTGTTCCAACACTTGCGCTATGCCCCGGGCAAACGGTATGAGGATCAGTTCCTGCTGCCCCACCTGCTGGCACAGTGCAAAACCATTGCCTGCCTGGCCGCGCCCGGCTACCGCTACGTGCAGCGCAGCGGCAGCATCATGGCGCAGGGGTCGAGCCGCACCTATCTGGACCGGCCCGAGTACCTGCTGGACTGGTGCGCCTACTTTACCCAAAAGGGCGATGCCCTGCGGGCCGAGGGGCTGCTGAACGACGCCATACAGAACCTTGCCGAAAAGCAGTGCTTTGACCTGTCCACACCCGCCCAACGGGCCCGCTACCGCGCCGCCTGCCGCGCCTGTGCCGACAGCTACACCGCGCTGGCCGCGGCCACGGGGCAGCGCTCGATGCGTCTGCGCGCCGCGCTGCTGCGCATCGGTCTGCCCGCCTACCAAGCCTTTTTGAAACACAAAACCTAAGGAGTTCCACGCATGGAAAAAACGCAACTGCAAAACTACCATGTCCACTACGGCCCGGCCCAGGGCTGGAGCCGTGTCGACCTGCGCGAGCTGTGGCGCTACAAGGACCTGATCTGGCTCTTTGTCAAGCGCGATTTCAACGTCATGTACAAGCAGACGGTGCTGGGCCCGGCGTGGATCTTAATTAACCCGCTCATGTCTACGGCCATGTACTGCGTCATGTTCGGCACGATTGCCCAGCTGTCCACCGACGGCGTGCCGCAGATTCTGTTCTATCTGGCCGGCACGGCACTGTGGGGCTTCTTCTCGTCCTGCATCAACAAAGTGTCGGGCACGTTTACGACGAACTCCAACATCTTCAGCAAGGTGTATTTCCCGCGGCTGGCCATGCCGATTTCGACGGTGATCTCCGGCCTTATCAACTTTCTTGTGCAGTTTGCACTGTTTTTCATCCTGCTGCTTGTCTACCTTGCCAAAGGCGAGGTCAGCCCGCACTGGGGCATGCTGCTGCTGTGCGTGCCGCTGGTGCTGCAGGTCGGCCTGCTGGGCCTTGGCTGCGGCATCATTGTGTCCAGCCTGACGACCCGCTACCGCGATCTGATGGTCGTTGTGACCTTCGGCGTCCAGCTGTGGATGTACGGCTCGCCCGTCGTCTACCCGCTGTCGATGATCACCCACCCCGTCCTGCGCGCCGTCATGGTCATCAACCCCATGACCGCACCGATGGAGAGCTTCCGCTATATCTTCTTCGGCACCGGGCAGGTCACGGGCGTCATGTGGGCGTCGTCGCTGATCTGGACCGTTGCGCTGCTGGCGCTGGGACTGTCGCTTTTCAGCAAGGTCGAAAAGACCTTCGTCGATACGGTGTAAGGGGGCGCGAGTATGCGTGAAAATTCGTTGATGATTCGCGTCGAGAACGTGAAAAAGCAGTACCGCTTGGGGCAGATCGGCGGCGGCACGCTGCGCGGCGACCTGCAAAGCTGGTGGGCCCGCAAGCGCGGCAAGGAGGACCCGAACACCCTCATTGGCACCGACCAGCGCCTGATCGGTACGACGTTTATGGCGCTGAACGGCGTCAGCTTCACGGTCAACAAGGGCGAGGCCGTCGGCATCATCGGCTCGAACGGCGCGGGCAAGTCCACGCTGTTAAAGCTGCTGACCCACGTCACAGCCCCCACCTCCGGTGATATTGACCTGTATGGCCGCGTCGCCTCGATGCTCGAGGTCGGCACCGGCTTCCACCCCGAGATGACGGGCCGGGAAAACGTCTACCTGAACGGCGCGATTTTAGGTATGACCCGCGCCGAAATTGACGCCAAGATGGCGGAAATTATTGAGTTCTCCGAGGTCGGTGACTTTATCGACACGCCGGTCAAGCGCTATTCCAGCGGCATGTTCGTGAAATTGGCATTCTCCGTTGCCGCCCATCTGGACAGCGAAATTATGATCATGGACGAGGTCCTCGCCGTCGGTGACATGAAGTTCCAGAAAAAGTGCCTGACCAAGATGCGCCAGGCCGCCCGGCGCGACGGCAAGACCGTCCTCTACGTCAGCCACAACATGGCGACGATCCGCGACCTGTGTGACCGCTGCATTGTGCTGGACAAGGGCAAGGTCATCTTCGACGGCGACGTGGACGAGGGCATCGCGCTGTACCTCTCCACCAAGTCGCAGGAGGCATCCTTCATCGACTACTCGGGCGTCAAGCGCGACAACTGGTTCAAGCGCGACAACATCCGTCTGCAGTCCGTTGAGCTGCTCGACGCCGACAATGAGGTGCTCGAGCGCCGCAAGCCGGTCACGGTGCGCTACCGCGTCCATGTCAACGAGGCTGCCGCGGACGTGGGTCTGCGGCTGGAAATGCGCGACGAGGTCGGCAACCCGCTGGGCGCGACCTGCGTCTATGGGCTGGATCTGCAGCCCGGGTATACGACGTTCACGGCGCGGTATGATTTGAGCGTGCTGGCCCCCGGCAAGTACGGCAGCTATTTCACCGTCATCACCCAGGGCGAGGGCGGCGCACATACGGTGGAGGACTGGGTCCCCGGCATGATGTTCCGCATGGTGGACACCCTGACCGAGGGCGAGACCGAGTGGAACACCACCGCATGGGGCCCCATTGAGCTGCCCACCGCCGCCGTGGTGGAGGTGCAGCATGACTAAGGTCGCGGCGCTCTACATCGCCACCGGCAGGTACACGGTGTTCTGGCCGGAATTTTATGAGAGCGCCGAGAAATACCTGCTCAAGGACTGCGAGGTCCACTACTTCGTCTTTACCGACGCTGCGACCCTGCCCGGGGACGACAACCCCCGCGTGCATATCTGTGCGCAGGAAGCCTACTCCTGGCCGTTTGCCACGCTGCGCCGGTTTGAGATTTTTTTGAAGCAGGAGCAAGCGCTGAAAGCGTTTGACTACATCTTCTTCTTCAACGCCAACGCCGAGTTCATGCAGCCCGTCACGCGGGAGATGCTTTTGCCCCGCGCTGAAAAGGGCGAGCACCTGCTGGTTGTGCAGCACCCGTCGTTCTACGCCAAACCGAACTATGAGTTCACCTATGACCGCAACCCCCGCAGCACGGCCTGTATCCCCTACGGGCTGGGCAAATACTACGTCTGCGGCGGCGTCAACGGCGGCGAGGCAGCGGCATTTTTGCAGCTTTGCCACACGCTGGATGCACGCATCCGCCGCGACCTGCAGCGCAGCGTTATTGCGCTCTGGCACGATGAATCCCAAATCAACCGGTATATCCTGTTCCGCAAAGACTTCCGCGTGCTGACCCCGGCGTTCTGCTACCCCGAGGGCTGGGACCATCTGCCGTTCCCCTGCATCATCCGCATCCGCAGTAAGGCGCGGTATATCGACATTCCGGCGCTGCGCAAGGACGCGCCGGAGACGAAGCTCTCCCCGGCGGTGGCGCGGTGGAACCACTTTGCCATGCGCGCCGCGCGGTGGACGCAGAACCATATTTTCAAAAAAGGAAGCTGACCGATGACCGATACAAGCTGGCAAAACCGTGTGACCCTGCTGGTCAACAGCTGCGACGCCTACGCCGATTTGTGGCAGCCGTTCTTTACGCTGCTCAAGCGCTATTTTGTGCCGCTACCTGCGGAAATCCTGCTGAACACCGAGACAAAGGACTTCGCCTTTGACGGGCTGAATCTACGCTGTGTGCACAGCACCGCGCCGACCTACGGCGAGCGGATGACAGACGCCCTGCGCGAGGTGAAAACCGAGTACACGCTGCTGCTGCTGGATGACTTTTTCCTGCGGCGGCCCGTGGATATTGCGCGGCTGGCGGACATCGTCCGCTGGATGGACGCGGATCGGGACATCGTTTATTTCAACAGCGACGTGACCGCCGCAGTGTGTGATTTGGAGGTGGACCGCTACCCCGGCTACCGCCGCCTGCCCGCCGGCAACCGCTACACGCTGAATTTGCAGGCTGCTGTCTGGCGCACGGCCAAATTTGCCGCCTACTGGCAGCACAAGGTCAGCCCATGGGACTGGGAGGAGCGCTGCAACGTGCTGACCGCCGCCCACCCGCGGGATAAGTTCTACTGTGTTACGCGGGAGGATGCGCGGTTCCTCGACTACGGCTACCACGGCGGCCAGTGGATGGGCATCTGCCACGGTCAGTGGGTAGAATCTGACGTTGTGCCGCTGTTTGAGAAGGAGGGCATCGAGATCGATTTCTCAAAGCGCGGCTTCATAGACCTCGAGAACCGCCCCGCCAGCCTGAACAAAAGCGCGGACCGCGCCGAGCGCTATGCCCGCGTGCGCGCCTGTCTGGGGACGGCGTACCTGCTGCCGTATTTTGTGTTCTGCCGCCGGTGCAATCTGTATTCCAAGCGGAACCACTGCGCCGTCGATGAGGATTATTTCCACTACCTACAGCGCAAGGCCGATTTGCAGAATAAGACCGGCAAAAAAATCTGGTTCGGGCCGATGCAGAGATAAAAAGCCGATGAAAAGCCCTCCCCCTTGGGGGAGGGTGGCCGCAGGCCGGGTGAGGGGCGGCTTTGCCGAGATGACCCGATTATGGGTTGTAATGGCGAGGTCTGCCCTCATCAGTCACCTGCGGTGACAGCTTCAGTCTACGTGCTAATAGCCGCCTTTCGGCGGTTGCACTCCGACACGCGCCTGCGGGCGCAGCCCCTCGGGGGAGCCTTTGTATGCTAACGAAAAAAGGATATGCAACAGAAAAGCTCTGCTGCATATCCTTTTATTTTTTACCGGTAATCAATCGGCAGCGTCGGCAGGCCGTTCAGGCTCCAATCGGCTAAATTGCCGTCCTGAAACTCGTAATACCCCTGCGCGGCGATCATCGCGCCGTTGTCGCCGCAGTATTTCAGCTCGGGCAAAAAGATCTTTGCGCCAAGCTTCTGCGCGCCGTCGTTGACCAGCTGGCGCAGACGGCCATTGGCGGCGACGCCGCCGGCCAGCACGACCTGCCTGGCGTTTGTGTCCGCCGCCGCGGCCAGCAGCTTTTTGGCCAGGATCTGGTCAATGCGCTCCTGAAAGCTCGCGGCCATGTCGGCCACATTCACGGCTTGGCCTTTCTGCTCGGCGTTGTGGACCTCGTTGATGACGGCGGTTTTCAGGCCGCTGAAGCTCACGTTGTACTTGCCGTCCACATGGGGCACGGGCAGTTTGTACGCCTTGGGGTTGCCGTCCCGCGCCGCCGCGGCCACGCTGGGGCCGCCGGGGTAGGGAAGACCCAGCGTGCGTGCGACCTTGTCGTAGGCCTCGCCCGCGGCGTCGTCCACGGTGCGGCCTAAGATTTTATAGCGGCACCAGTCCTCGACCAGTACAATGTGGCTGTGCCCGCCGCTGGCGACGAGGCACAGAAACGGCGGCTTCAGATCCTGATGCGTTAAATAGTTGGCCGCAATGTGCCCGCGCAGGTGGTGCACCGGCACAAGCGGTTTGCCCGCCGCGTAGGCCAGCCCCTTGGCAAAGTTGACGCCCACCAGCACCGCGCCGATGAGCCCCGGCGCAAACGTCACGGCCACGGCGTCCACGTCGGCTATCGTCATGCCGGCGTCGGCCAGCGCCTTGTCAACGGTGGCGCTGATATACTCCGCATGGCGGCGGCTGGCGATCTCCGGCACAACGCCGCCGTAGAGCGCCTGCTCTTTGACACTGGTGGAGATGACGTTGGAGATGACCTTCCGCCCATCCTCCACAATCGCCGCCGCGGTTTCGTCGCAGGTGGACTCGATACCTAAAACATACATAACAAAACCTCAATGTAGGGGCCGGGCATGCCCGGCCCGCAACGTTTTCTTACTTGCTATTTTCCCGGAAAAGTGCGGCAGCCGTCAGGCTGTGCCCCGTTTTAATGTGCCTCCAGCCACGTCTTTCCCACGCCGACCTCCGTCGTCAGGGGAACGCTGTAATGCACGACATTTTCCATTTCTTCCTTCAAAATGCGCTTGACTTCGTCGATTTCTTCCTCGGGCGCTTCGACGATCAGCTCATCGTGTACCTGCAAAAGCAGACGCGCCTGCAATTTCTCGTCCCGCAGGCGCTGCCAGACGTGGACCATGGCCAGTTTAATGATGTCCGCCGCGGTGCCCTGGATCGGCGTGTTGCGGGCCATCCGCTCGCCGCTGGCGCGCACCTGAAAGTTCGAGCTGGCCAGCTCCGGCAGGGCGCGGCGGCGGCCAAACAGCGTCTCGACGTAGCCCTTGTCCTTCGCGTGGGCGATGCAGTCCTTCATATACCCGTCCACCTTCGGAAAGGTGTCGAGGTAGGTCTTTAAGAAAGTGTCCGCCTCCTTGACCGGGATGCCCAGATCCTTGCTCAGGGAGTACGCGCCCTTGCCGTACATGATGCCGAAGTTGATGGCCTTGCTGGCTGAACGCAGCTGCGGCGTGACCTCGCTCTCGGGAATGTGGTAGATTTTGGCGGCGGTGGAGCGGTGGATGTCCGCGCCGTTCAAAAACGCCTGCTGCATGTGCTCGTCGCCTGTGATGTGCGCCAGAATGCGCAGCTCGATCTGCGAGTAGTCGGCGTCCACGAGTGTCTCGCCCGCGCCCGCCACAAAGTAGCCGCGCAGGCGGCTGCCCAGCTCGGTACGGATGGGAATGTTCTGCAGGTTCGGCTCGGTGGAGGAGATGCGCCCGGTGCGCGCCTCGGTCTGGATGAAGGTCGAGTGGACCCGCCCGTCCGCGGCTTCGGCGTTCAGCAGGCCGTCCACGTAGGTGGACAGCAGCTTGGCGTAGGTGCGGTATTTCAGGATCTCGTCAATGACCTGATTGTAGGGGCGCAGGCTTTCCAGTGTCTCGGCGTCGGTGGAGTAGCCGCGGGCGTTTTTCTTGCGCGGCGGCAGACCCAGCTTGTCAAACAGCGCCTCGCCCAGTTGCTTCGGACTGTTTACGTTGAACGAATAACCGACGGTTGTATAAATATTGCTTAAGATCCCGTCCAGCTCGCTGCGCAGGCTGTCGCCGAACGCGCGGATGCCGTCGGCGTCAATCGCAAAGCCGATGCGCTCCATGTCGGCCAGCACCCGGGCCAGCGGCAGCTCCATCTCGTCCAGCAGCTTGCGCTGGCCGCTCTCGTCCAGCGCGGCGGCCAGCGTGTCGCACAGGCCCGCCAGCACGCCCGCATCGGGCGCGGTCTCACAGGCAAAGGCGGCGTGTACGCCGTACTCGGCGGCCAGGGAGTGTACCTCATAGCCGCTGGCCGACGGGTTTAAAAGATACGCGGCCAGCTTGCCGTCAAAGCGCAGCGCACTGCCGATGCCGCCGTGCTCCAGCGCCAGGCGGTAGAGCGGCTTTGCGTCGAACGCCCAAAGCTCGGCGCCGCTGTCCAGAATCGCGGCCAGCCGGTCCGTGTCGGGCAGGTAGACGTCCTGCCCCTGCACAAGGTACCAATCACCGTCGGCATTCCGGGCGGCGTAGAAGCGGCCCTCCAGCAGCAGCGGCAGGGGGGACGGCTCGACGGTCTCAAGCGGTGCGGCATTCTCGGATGGGGCGGGCGCGGTGCCGCCGTTCAGGCCCCAGCGGTCCACCAGCTTGTGCATTTCCAGCGCGGCCAGCAGCTGCGCGGCGGCAGCGGGGTCACCGGGCTGGCGCAGGTAGGCGGCAGGGTCGGTCTCGATGGGCGCGTCCTTGCGGATCGTGCCCAGCATATAGGACAGGTCGGCCTTGTCGCGGTTGGCGGTCAGCTTGGCGCGCTGCCCCGGCTTGACGGCCTTGTCGTCGATGTTGTCATAGACGCCTTGCAAACTGCCGAACTTCGAAATCAGCGCCAGCGCGGTTTTTTCGCCGATGCCGGGCACGCCGGGGATGTTGTCCGACGCATCGCCCATCAGGCTCTTGACGTCGATGAGCTGCGGCGGCTCGATGCCGTACTTCTCGCGGATGGCGGCGGGGTCCATGGGGATGGTCTCTTTGTTGGTCGCCAGCAAAACCGTCGTTGCATCGTCCACAAGCTGCAAGCTGTCGCGGTCACCGGTAGCCAGCAGCGTCGTGCCGCCCGCGGCCTCGCACGCTGCGGCCAGCGTGCCGAGAATATCGTCGGCCTCCCAGCCCGCCTTGCTGACCTGCACAAAGCCAAGGTCGGTCAGCAGCTCCTTCAAAACCGGCATCTGCTGGGCCAGCTCCTCGGGCATGCCGTGGCGGGTGGCCTTGTAGCCGTCGTAGGCGGTGTGGCGGAACGTCGGCGCGCGCTCATCCCACGCGATGGCGACGGCGTCGGGCTTGTGCGCCGCCAGCAGGTTGAGCAGTATATTTTGGAAGCCGTAGATGGCGTTGGTGTAGCGGCCATCCTTCGTCGTCAGCAGCTTGATGCCGAAAAACGCGCGGTTGACCAGGCTGTTGCCGTCCAGGACCATGAGTTTCATGCGCAATACTCCTTATAAACAATCTACATTTCAGTATACCACATTTGCGGAAAATATGGTAGAATAGAATGTAAAAATCGAAAAGTCTAAAGCCTTCCCCCGCGGGCGGAGGAAGGTGGCGCGCAGCGCCGGATGAGGGGGCGGGCTTACGGCCGGGACCCGGTCACGGGCGGCTGCGCGGACTTTGCCCTCATCAGCCGCCTGCGGGCGGCAGCTTCCCCCGAGGGGGAAGCCTTTTGGAAAGGAAACTTATGCAGCTACGCAACCTATCCATCCCCACCGGCGCGGTGTTTGCGCCGATGGCCGGCCTGACCGACGCGGCGTGCCGCCATCTGATGGCCGACCACGGCGCGGCCTGGACCGTCAGCGAGATGGCCAGCGCCAAGGCGCTGAACTTCCACGATGAAAAATCCCTGGCTCTGCTGCGGGACAAGCACCCCCACGGCCTGTACGCCATCCAGCTGTTCGGCGCGGAGCCGGAGTCGATGGCCAAGGCAATTCTGTTTGTAAGGGAGCAGGGCATCCAATTTGACATTCTCGACATCAACATGGGCTGCCCCGCGCCCAAGATCACCGGCAGCGGCGCGGGCAGCAGGCTGCTGCTGGACCCGCCGCTCTGCGGGCAGATGGTCGCCGCCGCGCGCAAAGCGCTGGGCGATGATACGCCGCTGACCGTCAAGATGCGCATTGGCTGGGACGCCGACCACCTGACCGGCGTCGAGGTCGCCAAACAGCTTGAGGCCAACGGCGCGGACTTGATCGCCGTCCATGGCCGCACGCGGGAGCAGATGTACATCCCGCCCATCGACACGGCGGCCATCGCGGCCATCAAGCAGGCCGTGTCCGTCCCGGTGCTGGCCAACGGCGACGTGACCACCGCCGACGAAGCCCTTACCTTATTAAAAGCAACCGGCTGCGACGGCGTTATGATCGGGCGCGGTGCGCTGGGCGACCCGTGGCTGTTTGCGCAGGTGCGCGCAGCGCTGCTGGGCGAGGAACGCCCGCCCGAGCCGACGCTGAACCAGCGGATGACCGCTTTGCGCGACCAAATCTACGAAATGTGTGAGGAGAAGGGCGAGTGGGCCGCCATGCCCCAGGCCCGCAGCCAGGCCATGCACTATATGAAGGGCCTGCACGGCGCTGCCGCCCTGCGCCGCTACTGCTCGATGCTGGAGCACTTCAGCGATGTGGATACGCTGATCGAGGCGGTGTACAGATTGCAGTAACGTAGGGGCCGGGCATGCCCGGCCCTCGGCCTTGTCTGGACGGTGCGCTTGCCATTCACGGCAGGGCCGGACATGTCCGGCCCCTACAACCGTATTAAAATCTACCGCGCGTCAATTCGTCCAGATTCTGCTCATAGCAGGGCAGCATGTGCTCGATGAAATACTCCGCCTCGGGGCTGTGCATGGCGTGCAGGGCGGCCATCTGCTGGGCGTAGGCGGCCTCAAACTCGCGGTTGCCGCCGCGGTCCTCCTCAATGCACTTGATGACGGCGGAAAGCCGGTCCGCGGCCTTTAAAATTTTGCGCTCGGCGTCGTTCAGCACGCTGCCGGTCAGCCAGACCTGGGTCTCGGCCTGTAATTCTTCAGGCTGCAGACTTGCCATCACGCGGGCGCTCTCGTGCTCCACGGCCTTGTACGCTGTGCGCAGGGCGTCGTTCTTGTACTTGACGGGCGTCGGCATGTCACCGGTCAGAATCTCCGGTGCATCGTGGTAAATGGCCGCTGTGGCTACGACCTCGGGCCGCAGGGCCGCGCCGGTGCCCGTGCAGTGCCTGCCGATCAGGCAGAGCGTGTGCGCCAGCATGGCCGTGTCGGCGGTGTGCTCGCTCAGGGACTCGGGGCGGGTGCTGCGCATCAGGCACCAGCGGGTGATGTACTTCATGCGGCTGAACAGCGCGCTGAACGGATAGGTTTTCATCTTCACGCGACCTCCGGTTTGTGGTATAATGGGGCGTATGTAGGGGTCGATGCTTGCCCCTACGATTGCGCCGATTCACCGTAGGGGCGGATTCCATATCCGCCCGTGCAGGTGTCCGGTGCGTTGCAGGGACCGGTGCGTTGCATCGGCCCGGGGGACGTCAGGGACGCCGCCCCCTACAGCTCTACGGTAAGTATACCACAACTTTCCTCAAAGTGAGGCCCCATAAAGGGGACTATCAATATGCAAACCACATTTTTTAAACAAAAATCGAACTATTGGCGCGTCTTTGCACTCTGCTTTTTCACGGCGGTGCTGTTGTTTGCGCCCCACTGCATCGTGGATGCCGTCGCGGGCGGCGGGTACTTCCACTACGCGGGGGACTTCAACGACCAGCAGATCAACTTTTACCAGTACGCCAACGCCTTTGTCAAAAACGGCGGGTCGTTCAGCTGGGCCACCGACCTGGGCAGCGGGTTTGTCAATTCCTACTCGTTCTACCTGCTGGGCAGTCCGTTCTTCTGGCTGTCCATGGTCGTGCCCGCGCGGCTCATGCCGTGGGCCATGGTGCCGCTGCTCTGCCTGAAGATGGCCGTTGCGGGCGGCGGCGGGTATCTCTGGGCGCGCCGCTGGGTGCGGGACGAGACCTGGAGCATGCTGGCGGGCTGCCTGTATGCGTTTTCCGGGTTCAGCATCTACAACATCTTTTTCAACCACTTTCTGGACGTTGTGGCGCTGTTTCCGTACATGCTGGCCGCGCTGGACGACGCGGTCATCGACGATAAAAAAGGCGCGTTCCCGTTCTGGGTCGCGCTGAACCTTGTCGATAACTACTTCTTCTTCGCCGGGCAGGCGGTCTTTCTCATCATCTATTTCTTCTGCATGGCCGCCGGGCGGCGGTATGAGCTGGGCCTGCGCAAGTTCGTGCGCCTGGCGTGGGAGACAGCTCTGGGCTGTGCCTGCGGGTGCGTGCTGCTGCTCCCGGCGGGGCTGTCGCTGCTGCAAAATCCGCGTACCATCGACCCGTTCAGCGGGTACGGGTATCTGTTCTACGGCAAATCCCAGCAGTACGGCGCGATTTTTTACAGCACCCTGCTCATGCCCGACGCGCCCTATTTCAAGGACCTGTTTCAGGAGGGCATCCTCAAGCACACGAGCCTGACGGCCTATCTGCCGCTGGTCGGTGTCGCGGGCGGGCTGGCGTTCTGCCGCGCAAGGGAGCGTCACCCGTTCACCTACATTTTAAAGGTCTGCGTCGCCTGTGCGTTTGTGCCGGTGCTGAACAGCGCGTTCTATGCGCTCAACTCGAGCTACTACGCGCGGTGGTACTATATGCCGATCCTGGTTTTGTGCGGTGCAACGTGCTATCTGCTCTCCCGCCCGGCGCTGGCCGAGCAGCGTCTGCCGCGGGCGCTGCGGCTGACGATCTTCCTGACGCTGACGGCGGTGGTGTTCGCCGTTGTGCCGGGCAAGGACGACGACGGCAACACGGTCTTTGGCGTGCTGGACGAGCCCGCGCGGTTCTGGGCTATCTTCGGCATGACGATGCTGGGTATCGTGATTTTTGCGCTGCTGTGGCATTTTTGCCGCCGTAAGCGGCGGTGGGGCGCGATTCTGACCGCCGCCGTGCTGGGATTCAGCCTGCTGTACGGCAGCTTGCATCTGTCTCTGACGAAGTACGCCCAGTGGGACGTGGACAGCAATCTGATTGCCGAAACCTATGATTCCGTCGAGGACGTCGCCGCCGCGCTGCCGGACGATGCGTTTTACCGCATTGATGCCTACGGTGCGCACAACAATCTAGGGCTGTGGTTCAACAGGAGCTGCCTGCAATTCTTCAACTCGACGGTTGCGCCGAGTATCATGGCGTTTTACCCCGAGGTCGGCGTTAAGCGGGACGTGAACTCCAAGCCCGACGCCGAGAACTACGCCCTGCGCGGCCTGTTGAGCGTGCGGTACACGCTGGTCGCCAAGGACAAGGAGACCGAGTGGACCGACAAGGATCTGCCCGGCTGGCAGCGCACCGGCGAGACCGACGCCTACGCCCTCTACGAGAACGAAAACTGGGTGCCGATGGGCTTTACCTACGACTGCTACGTGACAGCGGACCAGCTGGAGCGGGTAAGCGAGGAAGAACGCGCCCAGATTTTGTGCCGCGCGATTTTGCTGGACGACGACCAGATCTCCGCCTTTGGCAGCCTGCTGGAACCCCTGCCCGACGAGGAGCTGACCAACCGCAGCGAGGATACCTACGCCGCCGACTGCGCCGCCCGCCGTGCCGCCGGTGTGGCAGCGTTTACCGCGACGGACACCGGCTTTACCGCAAAGACCGCCTATGACACGGACGAGCTGGTGTTTTTCAGCGTGCCCTATGACGACGGGTTCAGTGCCACGGTCAACGGTGAGCCCGCCGCGATTGAGAAGGTGGACGACGGCCTGATGGCCGTGTACGCGCCCGCGGGGGAGAACGAGATAGAATTTACCTACCATACGCCCGGATTGAAGGTGTCCGCCTGCGTGAGCGCAGCGGCGATTGCGGTGTACGGGGTGTATTTGTTGGGGATCATAATAAAACGAAAAAGCCAGCCGGGAAGTAAGCGGTAACATTTGTAGGGGGCGGCGTCCCCGACGCCCCGCGGAGGGGTCAAGACCCA
>ERZ773134.1424-NODE-1424-length-20282-cov-3.926138_pt1 | contig 20282 bp, 12 predicted proteins | sample MGYA00580856_ERZ773134 | MGnify/ENA primary metagenome ERZ773134 (study PRJEB29015, sample SAMEA2737823) | human gut metagenome | biome: human gut; feature: human-associated habitat; material: faeces | place: China | collected 2012 ... | reverse complement strand
GGTCGGCGTAGCCACGGGGGTAACGTACATCGTGTAGGCGTACAGGTCGTTCGTGGTCGTGCAGGGAGCGTTTTTGGTCGTGTACTGCGTGGAGAGCGAAAGGCCCAGCTGCGTCGACTTGGTAATGTCGATGTCGATGTTCGAGCGGAAGCTGTACTTGTTGAAGTTCATCTGGGCATTGTAACGGTCGTTGTCAGCGACATTGAACATACCGCCTTCCGTGTAGTAGGATGCCGAAACGTAGTAACGGATTTTCGGGGAGCCGCCCGTGACGCTCGCGTGTACGCGGCCGGTCATGGCCAAGTCCTTGAAGATGGTGTTGACCCAGTCGACGTTCGGATAGAGGTCGGGGTCGCGGCCGCTCAGGTACATCTGGCGGGCATAGTCCGAAATCGGCATCTCGGTGCTGCCGCTGTCGCGGTAGAGTTCGTTGTAGTAGTCGATCCACTGCGAAGCGTTCGCCAGCTCGGGCAGCTGGACAGGCTGCGTAATGCCGAATTCGGCCTTGACGCGGATCTGGGGCGCCGTCATTTCGGTGCCTCGTTTGGTGGTGATCAGGATGATGCCGTTCGCACCGCGCACACCGTAGAGGGCGGTCGCCGTTGCGTCCTTCAGGATGGAGAACGTGGCGATGTCGTCCGCGTCGACAAAGTCCATGTCGCGCTCGATACCGTCGACGAGCACCAGCGGGGTGGTTTTGGCACCGAACGTACTCTGTCCGCGGATCCAGAACTCGGCGCTCGATCCGGGTTCGCCCGTACGCTGCATCACGACGATACCCGCCAGTTTGCCGGCGAGGTTCGAGGAGAGCGAGCCGCTTGCCACTTCCAGTTCGCCGGCGTCGATGGTGTTGATGGCGCCGATGATACTCTCCTTGCGCTGTTTACCGTATGCGACTACGGTTACCGCCTCCAGTTCGGAAACCTTGCGCACCAGCTCGGTCACGATGTTGGTCTTCGTTCCGACGGGAATGCTCTGGGTTTCATAACCCAGGTACGAAATCTCGATTACATCGGTCGGCTTTACGTCGATCGAGAAGGTACCGTCATTACCCGTGATGACACCGCGGGTACTGCCCTTGACGATCACGGTGGCTCCCGGTACACCCGCCTTGGTCTCGTCCAGGACGCGTCCGGTCATCTTGACGTTCCCCCCCCCTTGCGGGGCGGTAACAGACGATTCCAGGCTGCTTGCGGAATACGCAAATTCGGGATTTGCGCTCAATTCCGTAACCGATATAAGCCCCAGTATCAACACGAATGACCGGAGCATTATTTTACAAAAGAGCTTTTGTATAGTCATTGTCATATTTCCTCATTTATAATTACTTAATGTAGATTTGTACGGTTCGGGCGTCGGTCGGGCGCCCCGGGCCCGTACGTGTTGGATTGATCCTTGCTTGGCTAGAAGCACTTTGGATTAGTGTTTTTCAGGAAGTCAATAGTTCGGGTCTCGTCTGTTTTACCATAGGCACGTTTTAGTTTTTAGGTATGGTGAATAATTAGTCGGTTGTATAATTCGTCTGCCGATATGGCCGTCAATGCCGAAAGAACTTGATATACGACAACATACGGCCTGTGTGGTACTTTTTTTTCTGTGAAATTCAGTTAAAAGTATTCATTATCCGGCAATAAATATAACAATAAAATTATTATCATTACTATTTTTGATAAGTTTTTTTACTTTAAAGGGGTGCGGTACGATTTGCATGTCCTTGGATTTGTGTGTATAATATATTGATTTTCAATATATTGTTGGTGTTTTTAGGGCTGTGAAATATTTGTGAAAAAGTAATGTCCTTTTTATCAGCTACTTGGCTTTGGGCTAACGGATTAAGATGGTCTTGGCTGTTAAAATTGTGTAATACAATATCTTATATTTTTATGTTTCATCTCTTCTCGAATCATTCCTGCCGGGAAATAGTTGCCTCCCCTGATTTTTGCCGCTTCAATGATTCGAAAAGTTTTTTACTGTTTTTGGGTTTGTAAGTAAAATATTTTTGCTTATTTTTGCCCTGTAAACTTTCGGGCTTACCGGCTAACAGGGTATACCTATGTATATTATATTTGCCGTTTATGCCCGCATCCGGCTACGCCGGCCGCACCGCATGGAACTGCGCTGAGTTGAAAATTCAATAAAATACCCGGAATAAATGATGATTAGAAATTGTTGTATGCTGGTGGCGGGCCTCCTGCTACACACGCAAATATTCGCACAGGATAAAACGGCCGCAAGCCGTACTGGCGAAGACTACACCCTGTCGAACGGTGCGGTCGAGGCCGTTTTCAGCGGGAGCGGAAGCTTCGACATCGAGAAACTGGTGCTCAACGGGAAACAGGTCGTCGGAGCAGGCAAGAACGAAACGCCGTGGATCCTGATATACAAAGGTTTCCAGGGAGAAAACCCGGAGTTGAAACCCGAACATGCCGTTTACCGCGGGGTGCAAGTCCGCGATGACGCCCGAGCCAAAACTTTGGTGTTCACGTGGGAGCTGACGTTGGACTACTCGCCGGTGAAATATCCCGTGCGGATGTACGTGACGCTTCCCGACGGCGGCGAGCTGCTGCAATGGAACATAGAGGCCGACCTGCCCGCCGGGTGGCTGGTCACGGATCTGAAATTCCCCAATGTCGTGATCGAACGCCCCGAAGACGGCAGGATCATCACCACCGAAGGCTGGGGCGTCGAGAAGCCGCTCGACATCGCTACGTTCGAAGCCCGTTACCCGTCGCATGCCTCCGCCATGCAGTTCCTCGTGGTACACAATGCCGAGGGTGCCTTCTATTACGGGACGGAAGACCGCCGCGGCTGCGGAAAGACCTATTCGGCGCAGTGTACGCCGACGACGGTTGCATTGAGCGATGCCATTCCCGCTTCGGCCGGATGGATCGCGGACGGGACGTTCCGCCTGCCGTGGGTCTCGGTCACGGGTTTCACGCCGAAGGGTTGGGAAGATGCCGTTGTCAGGTGGTACCGTCCGTTTACCTTCACGACCGAATGGGGCAGCAAGCCGCTCGCCTCGCGCAATATCCCGCAGTGGTGTTACGATGCCGACGCGTGGGTGCGTGCCAAGCATGTGACCGACCAGACGTACGATGCCGTCCGGCGTGCCGCCCGGTATTTCGGGCAAGGGCTGGGTGTGCACTGGTATTTCTGGCATCATTACCCCTACGATACCCACTATCCCGATTACCTGCCCGCACAGGAGCGTTTTGCAGGGATGGTGCGTGACGCCCAGCTTCTGGGGGCGCGTGTGACGCCTTATATCAACGGCCGGCTCTGGGATCCGGCGGCCGACAGCTATAAGCGCGACCGCGGTTACGACGCGTCGTGCCGTAAACCCGACGGTTCGCTCTATACCGAGATTTACCCCACGTCGAAAGTCCTCAATACGGTGACCTGCCCCTCGACGGATATCTGGCACCGGAAGATCATCGGGCTGGTGGACAGCCTGCAACACGCGATCGGGGTGAACGGAATCTATATCGACCAGATCGCTGCGGCGGCGCCCGAACCCTGTTGGAACGAGGCGCACGGCCACCCGGTCGGGGGCGGTGATTTCTGGTACGACGGCTACCGCAGGCTTATCGGCGAGATCCGCGCACACCACCTGCTCGAGGACAGGATCCTGACCAGCGAGGAGAATGCCGAGTGCTATATCGACCTGTTCGACATGCTGCTGGTCGTCAATACGCCCCATGAGGAGGACAACTGCATCATCCGGCCGGTGTTCCCGATGGTCTATTCCGACCGTGCCGTCACCAGCGCCTTCACCTATACGCCGAGCGAGGCGGATAAGATGTCGCTGGGCGACTTCCGTTACGAACTGGCGAAGGCATTGTTGTGGGGTTCGCAGATCGGGTGGGTCGACCCCGTCCCGCTGATGTCGGAACAGGCCGTCAGCGAGGCGCGTTTCATGAAGACGCTCATGGATTTCCGCCGCAGCCTGCACGATGTCGTGTACGGCGGCCTCTTCATCCGCGAGCTCACCCCGGCGGGCGACAATCCCATCGTGAAGATCCCCGGGTTCGGCGATGACGCGTCGGTGCTGGCCGCCGAGTGGCGGAAGCCGGACGGCCGCAAGGTCTATATCGTTGTCAATATGGATGAAAAAAAACATAAGGTTTCGTTACCCGGCGTGGACAAGCCCTTCGAGGTGGCGGGTGCGTCCTGCAAGCGTATTGATTTGTAACGGGTAACGATGTCCGGGCAGGGCCCGGACAGGTTGGGTAGGAGAGGGTGCCCGGCGTAACGCACGCCGGGCACCCTTGTTTTGCAGGGGGGCTTGCCCGCCGGAATCCGCGTGATCGACCGCAACCGCATCGTCTTCGCAAGGAGTATATCCCTGTCTGCGGGAATTACAGGCGGCTGTTCCGTGATTTCCTCGCGGCGCGTTCCCCGATGCCCGGGACGAGCAGAGAACCGCGGGTTTATTCCATGTAAGTCATGACGTTGCCGCTGATCTGCTGCAACGAGATTTCGCACAGTTTGGTGTTGTACTGCGCCGTGAGGATGCGCTCCTCGGCGTCCAGCAGGCTCTTCTGCGCCTCGCGCATCTCGATGCCCGGCAGGTCGCCCAGCAGGTAGCGTTCCATGGCGATTTCGTAATTCTCCTTGGCGGCGATCAGGTTCTCCTCCTCGAGCAGGATCACTTCGAGGTTGTTGCGGTAAGCTTGCCAGAAATTCGACAGGTCGGCGCGCAGCGACTGTTCCAGCCGTTGCTGCGTCAGCTGCGCGTTCTCGACGCCGATGCGGGCGTTGCGCTGTTCGCGGCGGCGGTTGCCGTCGAAGATCGTGAAGCCCACCTTCACCCCGGCGTTCAGCCCGAGCGTTCCCCGCGAAAGGTTCCCTCCCGTGCCGTAGCGGTTGTAGGTGTATCCGTAGCCCGTCGTGAGGTTCACATAGGGATAGTTCCGGGCCAGAACGGTCTTCAGGTCCAGTTCGGCCAGCGAACTGTCGTGCTCGGCCATCAGCAGCGAGGCGTTCGCCGAAAGGGTTTTGGCCAGCAGGTCGTTCCAGTCGAGCGTGGCGTTGACCCGGATCACCGAGTCGGGGATGCTGAACCTCTCGTCGAGGTTCTCGTTGGCCAGCAGTTCGTTGATGCGGATGCGCGAGGCGGTCACCAGTTCGTGCTGGGACATGTATTTCGAACTGTCGGCGTTGAAGTCGACGCGGGCTTGCAGCAGGTCGAGGCGCGAGAAGTTGCCCACCTGGACGCGCGCTTCGGTGATGCGCAGCCGCTCGCGCGAAAGCGAGACCGCATAGCGGAAGTTCTCCAGGCGCAGCGTCTGCTGGATGTAGTTGTAATATTCGGCCGTGAGGCTGGCCATGAAGTCCTCGATGGTGATGCGCGTCTTCAGCGCGCCCATCTGCTGCATCTCCTTCAGGCGTTTGTAGTTGGTGCGGATGCGCAGTCCGTCGAACAGCGTCCAGTTCACCGCCAGCCCGACGTTGGCCGTCTGGTCGTAGACGCCGGTCTCGGTCGTGGCGTCCCCGTTGCGCGGGGTGACGGTGCGGTCGTTGTCCAGCGTGCCCGTGTATCCGGCCGAGAGGTCGACCGTGGGGAGCATCCCGGCGTTTCCCGCCGTGGCGTTGTTGTCGCTGACGCGCTCCTCGTTGCGCACGATGCGCACGTCGTAATTCTGTTCAAGCCCGATCTCCAGACATTTGCGCAGGGTCAGCGGAGCGGACGCCTCCCGGGCCGGCGGCGCCTCCTGCGCTCCGGCGGCGCTGCCGATTCCCAGCAGCAGGGCCGCTAAAAATGCTATTTTCATGCGTCGTTGTGTTTCGATTTCTTGATTCGGTTCGTCGATACGTAGCTGTAAATGGCCGGAACGATGTAGAGCGTCAGCAGCGTCGAGACCACCATGCCGCCCACCACGGCGATACCCATGGCGATACGTCCGTTGGCGCCTTCCCCCGTGGCGACGGTCAGCGGCAGCAGGCCCAGGATGGTCGAAGCCGAGGTCATCAGGATCGGGCGCAGGCGTTGCAGCGAGGCCTCCTCGATGGCTCGCATCTTGTCCAGCCCGGCCTCCTGTTTCTGGTTGGCGAACTCGACGATCAGAATGCCGTTCTTGGCCACCAGTCCGATCAGCATGATGATGCCGATCTGGCTGAAGATGTTCATCGTCTGGTCCGCGCCCCACATGAAGACCAGCGCGCCGGCGATGGCCAGCGGCACGGTGAGCATGATCACCAGCGGGTCCTTGAAGCTCTCGAACTGCGCGGCGAGGATCAGGTAGATCAGCATGACGGCCAGGATGAAGGCGAACATCAGGCTCGACGAGCTTTCGCGGAACTCCTTCGAGTCGCCGGCCAGCGCCGTGCGGAAGTCGTCGCCGAGCGTCTCGTCGGCGATGCGGTCCATTTCGTCGAGTCCCTGCCCGATGGTCTTGCCCTTGGCCAGTCCGGCCGACACGGTGGCCGACAGAAAGCGGTTGTAGTGGTAGAGCTGCGGCGGCGCGACGTTCTCCGCGAGCGAAATGAGGTTGTCCATCTGGATCATCTCGCCCTTGTCGCTGCGCACGTAGATCGAACGCAGGTCGGCAGGCTTGTTGCGCTGCTGGCGGTTGATTTCGGCCAGGATTTCGTATTGCTTGCCGTTCATGTAGAAGTAGCCGAGACGCTGGCCGCTCAATCCGTACTGGAGCGTCTGGGCGATGTTGCGCGTCGAGACGCCCAGCAGGTTGGTCTTGTCGCGGTTGACCTCGATGCGCACCTCGGGCTTGCTGAACTTCAGGTCCACGTCGGCCATCTGGAACACGGGGCTTTCGTAAACCTTGCGCATGAATTCGGGCAGCACCTCCTGCAACCGTTCGAGGCTGGTGGCCTGGAGCACGTACTGCACGGGCATGCGCCCGCGGCGTCCGCCGAAGGTGCTCTGCTGCTGCACGAAGGCGCGGGCCTTGGTCTTCGAGCGCACGGCGGCCGAGATCTGCTCGGCGATCTCCATCTGCGAGCGTTTGCGGGTCGCGATGTCCGTCAGGGCGATGCGGACGTTGCCCGAGCCGCTCGACACGCGGGCCGTCACCGACGAGGCTTCCGGCACGAGCGAGTCGACCAGGCGGTTGATGTCTTCGGTGTAGTCGCGGATGTATTCGTAGGTGGCGCCCTCCGAGCCGCGCGTGTTGATCGAAATCTGCGAACGGTCCTCCAGCGGGGCCATCTCGGCCGGGATGGCGCTCCACAGCCAGCCGATGAGTCCCACCGTCAGCAGGACCAGCGGCAGGGCCAGCCACCGGCGGCGCAGGAACGAGGCCAGCGTGCGGCTGTAAAAGTCGTTGAGCCAGACGAAGAACGGCTCGGTCTTGCTGTAAAACCAGCTCTTCTTCTCCTGCCGCACGAGCAGCTTGGTCGCGAGCATCGGGGTGATCGTCAGCGCGGCGAAGGTCGAGATGACCACCGCGCCCGAGATCACCATGCTGAATTCGCGGAACAGGCGGCCGGTCATGCCCTCCATGAAGACGATCGGGAAGAAGACGGCGATCAGCGTGATCGAGGTCGAGATTACGGCGAAGAAGATCTCCTTGGCCCCTTCGATGCCGGCGTCGAAGGGCGTCATGCCCCGTTCGATGCGGATGTAGATGTTTTCGGTCATCACGATGGCGTCGTCGACGACCAGTCCCACCGAGAGCACCACGGCCAGCATCGACAGCACGTTGATCGAGAATCCCGCGGCATACATCACGAAGAACGTGCCGATCAGCGACACGGGGATCACGATGCAGGGGATCAGCGTCACGCGCCAGTTGCGCAGGAAGAGGAAGATGATGATGATGACCAGGATGAAAGCCTCGTAGACGGTGGTCCTCACCTCGTCGATCGAGGCGCGGATGAAGCGCGTGTTGTCGAATCCGTAGGAGGTGACCACGTCGTCCGGGAGGTCCTTCTTCATGCTCTCCATGCGTGCGTACACGGCATCGGCGATCTCGATGTGGTTGGCGCCCGGCTGGGGGATCACGACGACGCCCACCATCGGAATGCCGTTCATTTTCATGTAGCTGCGCGTGTCCTGCGGACCCAGTTCGGCGCGTCCCACGTCGCTCATGCGGATGATGCGGTCGGCGTCTTCGCGCACCACCAGGTCGTTGAACTCCCGCGTGGTGTGCATCAGTCCCATCGTGCGGATCGTCAGCTCCGTGGTGTTGCCCTCGATGCTGCCCGAAGGCAGTTCGACGTTCTCGCGGTCGAGGGCCGTCTTGATGTCGGTCGGGGTGATGCCGTAGCCGGCCATCTTCGCGGGGTCGAGCCACAGGCGCATCGAGTAGCGTTTTTCGCCCCAGATCTGCACGCCGCTCACGTCGCTGATGGTCTGCAACTGCTCCTTGACCGTCAGGTCGGCGATCTCGCTCAATTCGAGCAGCGACCGCTTGTCGCTCTGGATCGTGACCATCAGAATCGGCGAGGCGTCGGCGTCGGCCTTGGTTACGGTCGGGGGGTCGCAGTCGCGCGGCAGGTAGCGCTGGGCGCGCGAAACCTTGTCGCGAACGTCGTTGGCGGCGGTTTCGAGGTCCACCGAGAGTTCGAACTCGACGGTGATGCGGCTCTGACCCTGGCTGCTGACGCTCGACAGCGAGCGGATGCCCGGGATGCCGTTGATGTTCTGTTCGAGCGGCTCGGTGATCTGGTTTTCGATAACGTCGGCGTTGGCGCCCGGGTAGGAGCACGAGACCGAGATGATCGGGTTGTCGACGCTCGGGAATTCGCGCACGCCGAGGTAACTGTATCCGATCAGACCGAATAGCAGGATGATGATCGTCAGCACCGACGCCAGGACGGGCCTCCGGATGCTCAGTTCGGAAATGTTCATGCGGCGGAGGGTTTATTCGACGGTGTCGAGTTTCACGGGAAGCCCCTCGCGCAGCTGCAACGTGCCGGAGGTGATGAGCGTGTCTCCGACGTTAAGCCCGTCGATGATCTGGATGCTCGAATCGGTCCGCAGTCCGGTTTTCACCTCCGCGGCGTGCGCCTTGCCTCCCTTGTAGAGGAATACCTTGTCGACGCCCATCTCCGGCACGAGGGCCTCGGTCGGGATGGCGATGGCGTCGGGAATTTCGTGCATGCGGATCTGCACCGTCGCAAAGCGTCCCGGCAGCAGTTTGCCCCGCGTATTGGGATACTTCGCCCGGACGGCCAGCGTGCGGGTGGCGATGTCGACCTTCGATTCGGTGGCGTAAACCGTGGCTTCGAAACGCTCCTGCCGTCCCTCGATGGTGAACGAGAGGCGCGTGCCGGGCTTGATCTGGTTGGCATAGCGTTCGGGAACGAAAAAGTCGATCTTCAGGGGCGAAATCTTCGTGAGCTTGGCCACCACGACGCTGGGCGAGGCGTAGGCGCCTTCGCTGACGTTGCGCAGGCCGATCACGCCGTCGAACGGCGCCCGCAGCTCCGTGAGCGCGATGTTCGACTTCACGATGTCGATGTCGGCGTTGAGCATCGCCAGTTCGGTGCGTGCCTGTTCGTAGGCTTCCAGGCTGACGGCGTCCTTTTCGAGCAGGGCACTCTGGCGGTAAACACGGTCTTCGGCCAGTTTGAGCTGCGCTTCGTAGCGCGACAGCTGTGCCAGCAGCGGTTTGTCGTTGACTTTGGCCAGCAATTCGCCCTTGCGGACGGTTGAGCCTTCCTGGAAGTTGATCGAGACGATCTTGCCCGAGGTCTCGAACGAGAGGTCTACCTCCTCGTCGGGGAGCAGGCTGCCCACCGAGGTGATTCCGTCCGTGAGGGTTTGCGGCCGCACGACGAGCCCGTTGACGTTCAGGACGCTGCTTTTCCGGGGTATGCTGATTTCCGACGGGTCGGCGTCGGCGGCTGACGAACTGCCGCGGTAGTGGTTGTAAACGACCAGCCCTGTACAGAATACTACGAGGATGACGGACGTGATGATCCATTTCTTTTTTTTCATACCGGAGAGGTTGTCTTTAATGAGGGATATGCAAAGATACGAAAAAACCCGCTATGCCTCCGCTGCCGGAAGGTATAATTGCACCCGTTCGTGGTAAAAACGGGGCCGGTTGCGGGTTCGTGTATGCCCGTTTCCGGCGAAACGGCAAAAAACGCCGGCGAAACGACCGGCACCCGCCGCATTCCCCTACCGTCGGGAGCAATACCTACATGTTATTATTCTGTCCCGAAAATTACCTAAAACAGGGAATTGCCCGGGCTCGGCGGGCACCTTAACTTTGCCACCGCAAACAAAATAAACGGAGAGCCTATGCGTCTTGGAATTTTACTGTTTACCCCTATTTTATTACTGGCGGGTGTTACCCTGCATGCCCAGGAAGCCGTGAACGCCCCCGAACCTGTGGCCGCGGCCGATTCGGCTGCCAATGCCGAGCTGAAGGCACAGCTGAAAGCCGAACTCCTGTCGGAGATCCGGGCCGAGCTCTCTTCCGAAGTGAAGACCGCCGTCAGCAAAGAGGCCGACAAACCCTCACGGCTGACCGTAGGCGGGTACGGCGAGGCCGTCATGACGCGCAATTTCTTCAGCGACAACTACCTGCGTTATATCAGCCCTGACAAGTACAAGAATGACAAAAGCCACGGTCGCTTCGACCTCCCGCACGTGGTCATCTACCTGGGCTACGATTTCGGGCGCGGCTGGTCGATGGGCACCGAGATCGAATTCGAGCACGGCGGCACGGAGAGCGCCTTCGAAACCGAATTCGAGGAGGGCGGCGAGTATGAGTCGGAGATCGAACGCGGCGGCGAGGTCGCCCTCGAACAGTTCTGGCTCCAGAAAAGCTTCAGCCCGGCCTTCAACCTGCGCCTGGGGCATATGATCGTGCCCGTCGGCGGGACTAACCAGCACCACATGCCCACCGAGTTCTTCGGGGTCTACCGTCCCGAGGGCGAGAATACGATCCTGCCCTGCACATGGCACGAAACGGGCATCAGCCTCTGGGGACGTGCCGGTGACTGGCGTTACGAGGTGATGTTCCTGCCGGGACTGGATTCCGACCGGTTCGGCGACAACGGTTGGGTCAGCGGCGGTGCCGGAAGCCCCTACGAATTCAAGATCGCCAATGCCTATGCCGGGGCGTTCCGCATCGACAACTACTCCGTCCCGGGCTTGCGCCTGAGCCTGAGCGGCTATGCGGGCAACAGTTTCAGCAATACCCTGAGTGCCAACCGTACCGGTGCGGACAGATACAAGGACGTGAAGGGTACGGTGATGATCGGCGCCTTCGATTTCCTCTACGATGCCCATAACTGGATCGTTCGCGGTAACTTCGACTACGGGCACCTGACCAATTCGGACAAGATTTCCCAGTTCAACCGCGATATGCCCAACGCATCGCCCTCGCCCAAGCAATATGTGGGTTCGGACGCCATCGCCACGGGGGTGGAAGCCGGTTACGACATCTTCTCGCAGATACGCAAGCTCAAGGAGAGGGGACACCGCTTCTACGTCTTCGGCCGTTATGAGTTCTACGATTCGATGTTCGATACCGCCAAGTCGGTGATCCGCCAGGACTGGTGCGGCCGCCAGCGGGTAGCCGTCGGGTTCAACTATTACCCGATCAAGAACATTGTCATCAAGGCCGAGTACGGCATCGGCCTGCTCCGGTCGTACGACTACACCGACTCCGCCACCGGGGAGACCCGCACGGGGCGTTTCAAAAACGAGCCCTCCCTTTCGCTGGGGATCGCCTATTCCGGCTTTTTCAGACGTTAACCAAATCATAATGAGAATATGAAAAATCTGTTCAAAAATTCCGTTTATGCAGCCGCGGCACTCGTCCTGGCGCTCGGGGCCGCATCGTGCAGCGACAGCGACGGCGATTACACGTTTGCCGACGAGCGTGAAGAGGCGCTCAAGAATGCTGCCGTAGATTTCGTCGACAATAACGTGATTCCGACCTATAAGGCCCTGGCCGACGGGAGCATCGCCTTGCAGGAGGATTGCGAGGCCATGCTGGAGGCTTTCGACGCGGGAACCCTTACGACCCCGCTGGTGCAGGCCGCCTGCAACGACTGGATCACCACGCGCAAGCACTGGGAGCTCAGCGAGGCCTACCTTTACGGCGCTGCGGCCGATTACGACATCGACCCGCATATCGACTCCTGGCCGCTGGACGGCACGGCGCTTCAGAACCTGCTGAACAACAACAGTATGATGGCCGAGATCGAGAGGAATCCCGATTATGTCAGCGCCAATCTGGGTTACGGCCTGCTCGGGTTCCATGCGTTGGAATACATGCTTTTCGAGAATGCGGGCCCCCGCGCCCTCGGCAAATACACCCGTCCCCAGCTGGTATACCTGGTCGGTGTGGCCAACGATCTGTGCAACATGTGCGTACGCCTCGAAGCTTCGTGGGCGGGGCTGGACAATGTCACCGAAGAGAAGCAGACGATCCTGGGCGATGCCGAACTGGAGCCGACTTTCGACTACGGCGCTTCGATGCGCAATTCGGGGAAGGGCGGCAGCAAGTACCGCAACTATAAGGATGCCGCCGAGGAGATCATCCAGGGCTGCATCGACATCGCCACGGAGGTCGGCTCGCAGAAGATCGGCCGTCCGGCCAACGGAACCAGCTCCGAGGATATCAATTACATCGAGTCGCCTTACAGCCAGAATTCGAAGACCGATTTCATCGACAACATCATCAGCATCCGGAACACCTATCAGGGCATGACCTCCGGCGACGCTTCGGTGAGCGACTGGATCGAGGTGGTCGACCCCGTCCTCGATACGGAGGTTCGCAATGCGATTTCCACGGCGATCGAAAAGATCGAGGCCTGCCCGGCCCCGTTCGTCGACAACCGTACGGCACAGGCATGGAAGGATGCCGCCACCTATTGCAATAACGACCTTGTGAACGCGCTTACGAAGGCGCTGACGGCACTGTCGGTCGAAAAATAACCATTTTCAGCAATGAAAAAGCACTTGATTTACAGCCTGTGCATGTCGGCAGCCCTGATGGCTGCCGCGTGCGCTGATGACAAGGGGACGGATCCCGCCCCCGATCCGAATCCCGACCCCGTTCCCGAGGAGTATTACGCCGGCGGCAAGCTCGGCACGGCTTTCAACACCACGTCGGTGGCCTACGAGCAGCCTACGCCGGTCGTCGATGACGACGCCGCGATGACGCAGCGTTTCCTGAACGGCGAGGCGCTGTTCGAAAAACCCTTCACGGCCAACTCGTCGGGTGTGCGCTACGGCCTCGGGCCGCTCTATATCCGCACCTCGTGCCTGCACTGCCACCCGGGCTACGGCCACGGCAAGCGTATCGAAGGCGCGTTCAACACCAACCAGATCGGCAACGGCTACCTGCTGGTTATCACCGACGAGGACGACAATTACCTGACATCGCTCACCGGTATGCCGCAAACGCGGGCCGTGGCGCCGTTCAAAGCCCCGATCGACGAATCGAAGATCATGATCGGCTGGCAGGAGTATACCGACGAGTGGGGCAATAAGTTTCCCGACGGCGAGTCTTACAGCCTGATCTATCCCGAAGTGACGATCCCCGAGGACGCCTATTACGTGCCGCTGATCGGCGCCAAGGGCGAGGTGCCCTATGCCAAGGTGCGCGTGCGCCTCGAATCGACCATCGGCATCTACGGTACGGGCTTGCTGGATGCCATTTCGGACAGCGACCTGAAAGCCGAGTACGTTCGCCAGGAGCAGAACGGCGTGCCGCTCAATCCCGCGATCTTCAGGAACGGCGAGTGGGTCAAGACCTATGGGACGACCACCCATCCGCTGCGCTATACCTATGCCCTGAGTCGCGGCCCGTTGCAGGATGCGGCGGGTGCCAATGCCATCTGGAACATCACCAACGTGACCCGCTCTGACCGCCGTTACCACTACATGACCGCTGCTTATGCCGAAGTAGCGTCGAAGGACGCCGATGTGCAGCGAGATTTCTACACGCTTTTCCCGGCGTGGAACAAGACGGGCGACGTTGCGCAGGATATTTACAACTATCTGATGAACAAGGAACTGCCTGTCGAGATGAGCGATGAGGACTATGTCGACTTCATGGTCTGGCACCGCGGTCTGGCCGTACCGGCGGCGCGTAACCTCGACGATGCGGACGTTAAACGCGGCAAGACGCTCTTCACCGAGATCGGCTGTGCCACCTGCCACCGTCCGACCTGGACGACGGGCGACGATGTCTTTACCGACCCCAACGGTTTCTTTGCCGACGGCGACAGCCGCCTGCCGCGTTATCCTAACCAGAAGATCTGGCCCTACTCCGACATGGTGCAGCACCGGCTCTTCATGGTGAACGACATCCGCACGGGCTGGTGCCGTACGACGCCGCTCTGGGGCCGTGGCCTGAGCGAGAAGTGCACGGGCGCCAGCGACCGCCTGCACGATTGCCGTGCGCGGACGGTCATCGAGGCTATCATGTGGCATGGCGCGGCGCAGAGCGACGCCCGCTGGTCGGTCGAGAAGTTCCGCACGCTGAGCAAGGACGACCGCGACGCGGTGGTCGAATTCATCGAATCCATCTAACCCTTCCCGGATATGTGCGAAGCGCCGGTGCCCCGTGCATCGGCCTTTGCCGTGTCCGGACGATGCATTCACACACGAACGAACGGATGAAACTGTTGAAACTGTTGAAACGCCTTGCCTTCGGGCTGCTCGGAGCCGTGATGGCGGTGCTCGTTACGGCCACGGTACTTGAAAAGATATACGGTACGGATTTCGCCGCTGCGCATATCTACGGCGCGGGCTGGTTCGCCGCGCTTTGGGGTGCCCTCACCCTCGCGGCGCTGGCCTGCCTGTTCCGCCGGAAATTGTGGCGGAGGCCCGCCGTCCTGTTGCTGCACCTCTCTTTCGCGGTCATCCTCGCGGGGGCTTCCGTGACATGGCTCTTCGGCCGGCAGGGGACGTTGCACCTGCGCACGGGCGATCCCGGGGCGACCGCATTCGCCGGCCGTGACGGTTCGGAGCAAATACTGCCCTTCCGGGCCCGGCTGGACGATTTCCGCATCGAGTATTATGCCGGCACCCGTGCGCCGATGGATTTCGTCAGCCTTCTCACCCTGACGGCCGACGACGGGTCGCTGCACGGTGAAGTCGGCATGAACCGCATCCTGGTTTTCCGGAATTATCGGTTCTACCAGTCCGCCTATGACGAGGACGGACGGGGTACGACCCTTTCCGTTTCGTATGATCCGTGGGGCATCGGCATCACCTATGCCGGGTACGGGCTGCTGCTCGTTTCCATGCTGGCGTTCCTGTGCGACAGGCGCGGGGGTTTCAGGCGGTTGCTGCGCAGCCCTGCGCTCCGCAAGGCGGCGCTGTGTCTTGTCCTCTGTACGGCGGCCGTACAGGGTGCCCGGGCGGCTGACACCTTGCCGCAGACGCTTCCGCGCGAGGTCGCCGCGGAATTGGGCGACCTGTATGTCTACTACAACGACCGTATCTGTCCGTTGCAGACCCTGGCTAAGGATTTTACGGTGAAACTCTGCGGGAAGAGCCGCTACCGGGGACTTACGCCCGAGCAGGTGCTTTCCGGCTGGCTGTTCTATTACGACGACTGGAAACGCGAACCGATGATCCGCATCAGGAGTGCCGGGGCACGCCGCCTGCTGGAGGTCGGCGGGCGTTATGCGCGGCTGTCGGATTTCCGCAACCGGGTCAACGAATACCGGCTCGAAGGGGCTGCCGGGCGTCCGGCGGGCGAGGCCGATGAGAAATTCAACATCATCGGGATGGTCTGCACGGGCAGTATGCTGCGGATTTTTCCCTATACCGACCCTTCGGACAGCCTGCTGCGCTGGGCGTCGCAGGTCGACGGCCTGCCGCGGGAGCTGCCTCACGGGCAGGCGCTCTTTATCGGCCGGGCGATGAACTACGTCAGCGAACTGGTCGTAAAACGGGATTGGGCGGGGGTCGCAGGGGTGTTGCGCAAGATCCGCAGCTACCAGCAGAAGGAGGGCGGGGCGCATATGCCTTCCGGGCTGCGTTTCCGTGCCGAAAAACTTTATAACCGGCTCGATTGGTCGCTGCCGCTCGCCGCGGCATTCATCCTGACCGGGATCGGAGGATTCCTCGATGCCTGCCGCCGGATGGTGCGCGGGCGGGCTTTCGGGGCGAAAACCCGGGGCTGGCTCCTTGCGGGCGTTGCCGCCGGAGGACTGTATCTTACGCTGATGCTGGCGCTGCGGGGCTATGTCAGCGGCCACTGGCCTGTTTCGAACGGCTATGAAACGATGCGCTTCATGGCATGGTGTACGCTGCTGCTCACGCTGCTCTTCGCCCGCCGCTTCCTGTTCCTGCTGCCTTTCGGTTACCTGATCGCCGGGCTGTCGCTGATAGTTTCGATGATGGGGGAGTCGAACCCTCAGATCACGCAGCTGATGCCGGTTCTCGACTCGCCGCTGCTCTGCATCCATGTGATGCTGGTCATGGTGGCCTATGCGTTGCTGGCGTTCGTTATGTTCGGCGGCGTGGCAGGGGTCGTCCTGCACCGCCGCGCCCGCGGGGCGGCCGCGCAGCTGCAGGCCGTCAGCCGGCTGATGCTCTATCCGGCCGTCTTCTGCCTCGCCGCCGGTATCTTCGTCGGCGCCGTCTGGGCCAATGTGTCGTGGGGACGCTATTGGGGCTGGGATCCCAAGGAGGTGTGGGCGCTCGTTACGCTGCTGGTTTATGCGCTGCCCCTGCATGCCGGATCCCTGCCGTGGTTCCGCCGGCCGTTGTTCTTCCATTGGTTCTGCATCGCGGCGTTCCTCTCGGTGCTGGTCACCTATTTCGGGGTCAATTTCCTGTTGGGCGGCATGCACAGCTATGCCGGATAGGGGAGCGGCGATCCGGGGCGGGATGCCCATTCCGTGCGTCCCGGTCGTCCCTATCGTATGGCGGGGCCGTCATTGCGCAGCCGAGCGGTAAACCGTTCCGGCAGCCGGGGCATGGCGCCGTGCTGCGAGCAGACGTGGGCCGCGACATCCACGGCCAGCCTGTGTGCTTCCCCGATGCCGAGCCCCGAGAGCAGGGCGGCCAGGAACGATGCCGTGAACGAGTCCCCTGCACCGACCGTGTCGGCTACTTCGACGCGCGGCGTGGGGATATATGACCGGGTGTCGGGGGCGAATACCGAACTCCCGGCGGCGCCGCAGGTGAGGATCACGATCCGCAACCCGTACCTGTCGAGCAGCGTGCGGCACTGCTCCCCGCCAAGCCGAACATGCTGCCGACCACGGCCAGTTCTTCGTCGTTTATCTTCAAGATGTTGCACTTCCGCAGCGACTCTTCGACCACCTGCTGCGTGTAGAAGTGCTGCCGCAGGTTGATGTCGAAGACCTTGTATTGTCCCTCGCCGTCGGGCATCGTTTCCAGGAAACGCCCGATCGTGCGGTGCGATACGGGGCTGCGCTGTGCCAGCGACCCGAAGCAGGCTGCACGGGTGTGCCGGGCGAGCTCCTCGATCTGCGGGGTGAACGGTATGTTGTCCCAGGCTACGCCCTGCCGGATCTCGTAGCTGGGGATGCCCGCCCCGTCGAGCGTGACTTCGACCGTCCCGGTCGGGAACGGCACCGTTTCCAGCATATGTCCCACCCCTTTTTCGCGGAGCTGGTTGCGGAGTTCGCGTCCCGCCTCGTCGTCGCCGACGGCGCTGACCGCGCAGCTGCGCAGCCCGAACTGCGACATGTGGTAGGCGAAGTTCGCGGGAGCGCCGCCGATCTTCCGCCCTTCGGGCAGTATGTCCCAGAGTGCTTCGCCGATCCCGACGACCCACTCTGTCTTTCGGTTTGCTTCGGTATTCATTGTCGTTTGCGTTTGCTGCGAAGTTAACGGTTTTGCTCGATATTTTTCCGCTTGCGCGGTGTTTTTCAACATGGCGTGAGGCATTTGGCCGTAATTTTCGCGGCATTCGGTTTGTCCTGCCGGGACGGTTTCCGACGACAGGGCGGACGAATTATGCCCGGAAAGTTTGTATTGAACGGCTTTTGTCTTATTTTTGTCTGACACAAAACCCGAAACCATGATGCTGCGAACCCTTCCCGCCCGATCCGGCTTCCTGTGGGTGCTTCTGGCGTGCATTTCCCTCGCAGGATGTACGCGGCACCCAAAATACTCGCTTCAGACCGAAGCGGCGCTGGAACGGCTGGATGCGGAACTTTCCCGCAAGGATCGTTACCAGCAGTGGCGGCAGGCGCAGAACGACAGCCTGCGCCGGGAGGTGGCGCGTGCCCGCAACGCCGGCGACCGGGCGTGGCGCCTGTTCGCCGTGTCGCAGAATTACGTGACCTACCAGCTGGATTCGGCGGCTTATTACGTCGACCGCCTTTACCGGCTGGCCGCCTCTGCCGGGTCGGAGGATATCCGCCGCATCGCCCTGCTTGCCGACATCGACGTCTGGCTGGGCCGCGGGCAGCTGGGGCTTGCCGAAGAACTTTTCCGCAGGATAGATACGGCCGGCATGTCCTCTGCGGAGTATGCCGCATGGCATTCGCGCTACTCCTCGATCGCCGCCCGGCGTGCGGCCGAAGCCGAGGACGGAGCCGTGCGGTCGGCATGGCGCGATACGGTGGTGCGAGTCAGGCACATATCCGTGCCCGGGCAGTCGGAGTGGACGCAGGCGCGGATCGCCGCTGCCGCTCTGCGCGACAGCGGCCGCTTCGCTGAGGCCGTACAGTTGCTCGAGCCCTATACGGCCCGGAATCCCGACTACCAGGAGCTGGCGCTTCTCTATTACGGCCTCGCAGGCATCGCGCGGGCGTGGGGCGACGACGACCTGCGGCTTTATTACCTGGCCGAATCGTCCGTCGCCGACCTGCGTGCCGGCACCCGTTCCTATGCCTCGCTGTACGACCTTGCGCTGCTGCTGTTCGACCGCAAGGATTACGACCGTGCGGCATCCTAAATGGGCAGCGCGTCCGATGACGCCATGCACTGCCGGTCGATGGTGCGCATACCGGTCTCCTCTTCCGCGGCCGTCAAGATCAGCGAGGCCATCTCCTCGAACATCGCCCAAAGGCAGGCCATGATGACCACGACGATCTGGTTGGCCGGTGTCTTCCTGGTCGTCCTCATCGGTATCCTCTGGTACGTGCTGTGGCAGCACCGCCGCCTGCGCGGCAACCACCGGCAGCTGATTGACATGAGCGCCCAGTTACAGGCGAAGAACGACGAGATGCAGGCCAAGAACGACCATATCCGCGAGATCAACGGCGCGCTGGTCGACTCCAACCGGATCAAAGACCGTTACGTCTGCCACTATATCGACCTTTCCGTCCATTACATCAAGCAGATTGACACTTTCCGCCGCGAGGTCTGCCGCGTCGCCCGCAACAAGGGCGTCGACGAACTGGTGCGCTGGCTGAACACCTCGCAGGCCGTCAGCGGCGAATATGCGAAGTTCTACCAGTCGTTCGATTCCTCGTTCCTCGACATCTTCCCGCAATTCATCGAACAGGTCAATGCCCTCCTGCAGCCCGAGTCGCATTTTGCGCCCCGCGCCGACGCATCGCTGACCACCGAGCTGCGGATTCTGGCGGCCATCCGGCTCGGGATTACCGACAGCGGACACATCGCTTCGCTGCTCAACTGTGCCTCGGCGACGGTCTATACCTACCGCACCAAACTCCGCAATGCGGCGCTGGATCGGGACAATTTCGAGCAGCAGGTGTCGCGGATCGGTCTCTGATCTTTCGGATAGTCTATATAATCCGGGGTGTGGATTCGGTTTTTAAAACCCTGATATGTAATGCTATATAGATTGTCAAACCTCTATATAGTTCTATACGTGCGCTGGAATAATCATAAATAATAGGTATTTTTGTCCTAACCCCGGCCACGGAACCATTTAACCAATCATAAATTATGCTGACTAAAACTTATTTTCGCAGAAAGCTCGCGCAAGCGTGCGGGCTGGGACTCGTGCTCTGCGCTGCCGCTGCATGTGCGCCACAACAGAATGTGCTGACCAAAGAGGAGATTGCCGACGGCTGGCAGCTGTTGTTCGACGGCAAGACGCTCGACCAGTGGAAGGACTACAACGGCGAAGAGCTGACCATGCCGTGGCATGTCGTCGACGGCTGCATCCAGGCCAAGGGTGACGGCAGCGACCTGGCAGGCTACATCGTTACGAAGAAACAGTACGAAAACTTCATCCTCGACTGGGACTGGAAACTCTCCCACGGAGGGAACAGCGGTATGATCTACCACGTGGTCGAAGACCCCTATTTCAAGGTACCCTACGTAACCGGCCCCGAATACCAGCTGATCGACAACGAGGGCTGGGAAGAAGTCAATGCCCCCAACAAACTCGAAGAGTGGCAGAAACTGGGCGTGGACTACGCCATGCACCTGCCCGATCCCG
>ERZ773134.1413-NODE-1413-length-20347-cov-10.582249_pt1 | contig 20347 bp, 11 predicted proteins | sample MGYA00580856_ERZ773134 | MGnify/ENA primary metagenome ERZ773134 (study PRJEB29015, sample SAMEA2737823) | human gut metagenome | biome: human gut; feature: human-associated habitat; material: faeces | place: China | collected 2012 ... | reverse complement strand
GCCGTGCCGCAGCTGCCGGAGCGGTGCTTAAGCCGCAAGGCGGGAATTGTGCGGTATTGCCTTATATTTATTCCATCCGAAAACGATCCATACAGAATGCCCATATAAAAATAAAAAGCACATGCTCTCCTGACTGGCCGGATTTTCCCGGCTGACATGGGGCATATGCTTTTATTTTATCTAATTTGAATTTTGCTGAATTTTGTTTTCGCCCTGATTTTACAGCCAGAACTGCACCAGACGGCTGACATTCTGGTACAGCGCGGGATTCTGGCCCAGAAGGCCCGGTTCCGCAGCAAAGTAGACACAGAAGCTGTAACAGATCCCCACGGCAACAGCTGCCAGCATCGCCCCTTGCAGCATGTGCTGCACGGTATGCAGGATGCTGCCCGATGCGGCGGCCTGCACACGCGGGGCAAGGGCGCTTTCGACCCACAGCCAGACCAATGCGGCGGCGAACAGCAGCGGGGTTAAATAGTCGCTGAGATAGCGGTAGAGCACACCGGCCATCTGGCAGTCCAACGCGGCCAGAATAACAGCCAGTAGCACGGGCAGCAGCACCATGGCGCGCAGGTCTTTCTGCCTTGCCATACGGCGGCGCAGCAAAGGCAGGGCCGCAAAGGCCCACAGTAGCGGCAGGCTGACCAGGGCACCGCCGTAAAATACTTCGGTAATGGTCATCCCCATAAAGTTTGTCTGCATTTTGGCACCCGCCAGGTAGGGGAACACCGCCTGCACCACCGGCAGGGACAGGAAATAGGTGAACAACGCCGGGGCCAGCCGCCCAATGCGGAAGCCGCGGTGGGTCATATCGTTGCTGGTCAGGTTGTAATTGGCGCCAAAATCAAACGGCGAGCCGAACCGCGCGGCATTGTAGGCCATCAGCCCCAGGGCTACCAGAATAACCGGCAGAACAAAGGCGATGGCTTCGGTTATTCCCTGCTTGCTGCGCAAGCGTTTTTGCCGGATATACTGCGGCCAGAAGATCGGCAGGCAGAGCACGGCAAACAGCTCCATCTGGGGGCGGCATCCCGCCACCAGCGCCATGCACAGGCTGCCAAGCGCCATGTGCAGCATGATTTTGCCATGGTGCTGCACCGGGGTGTTGGCGGCGCACAGCCACTGCCACAGGGCCAGCAGCACAAATGCCGCGCCGCACAGGATGGCGTATTCATACACCGAGGGGCGCAGCAGCAGGTAGTACACCTGGCTACCGCCCGCAATGCCCGCCGCAGCCAGCAGGCAGGCTGCCGCTGAGGCGGACGGGAACCAGCGCTGCGCAGCCTGCCGCACCAAACCAAACACTGCCAAAATCAGCAGCCAGGCTATCACGATCATGGCCAAGCTGGGCGGCAGGTCCGGTATGCCGGTCAGCAGCTCAAACGGCAGCTGGAACAGCAGGCACGGCACAATGCCAAAGTAAACATAGTACCGCCCCTGATAATAAGCAACATCCCACAAAGCATCCGGGGCCGCGCTCTGACGGGCGGCAGTATCGTAAGGGTTCTGCATCTCCGCCATGGCGGCGGGCGGGTCGCGCTGCAGATCCAGGCAGCCATTCAGCAGGCTGTGGGCCAGAGCGCCGTACTGCGCAGCGGAATCATTCTGCCAATCGCTGATATGCTGGGTGAAGGTGATGCGGCTTTCGCCGTCCCAGTTTTCGACATTATAAAACGAGGTCGCCACGCCGGAGTTGCGGGCATCGGCAAAGGGGGCCGCTGCGGCCAGCAGGCAGAGCATGCAGCCCAGCACCAGCACCGCCGGGCGGTATTTGGCGCGGTGGGTCAGGTAGGCTTCGTGCCACGCGGCAGCGCCGGGGCGCAGCCCCCACAAGGCCAGCAGTGCCAGATACACCACTGCCAGCCGCAGCAGCGAGAAATCCATCGGGCGGGGTACATTGGCCAGAACCGCCTGCACGGTATAGTTCAGGTCATAACTGCGGTACTCTCCGCTATAGCCCTCCGCTTGCAGGGTCAGGGTATCCACCGCGCCGGAAAAATCCAGCGTGCGCACCAGGCTGCGTGCCGCTCGCGGGGCCGCCTGCCACTGCCAGCTCTGGCGCGGGGCGGTGCTGGCTTCGTCGGTACCGGACACCCACAGGATAAACAGCGGGTTCTGATCCTGCGGATAGTTGCCGTCATACTGGTAGACAACGCCATCCAGCGCAACGTTATACAGCGGCTGATGGATGCCGGTAAAGGTAAGGGTACTGTGCTCATCGTTCAAAGCAATCGGCTCCCCATCCGCCGGGGCATCCTGCAAATAGCCGCGCAGGTCAACGGGCTGGTAGCCGTGGGTTGCGAAATAGGGTGCGTTGCCCACGAATATTTCCAGGCCGATGGCGGCAATCAGCAGCGCAGCAACCGTCCAAAGTGTGCGGTACCGCCGCCCGCTGCGCAGGCGGAGTAACAACACAGTGCCGCAGGCCCACAGTGCCGCCCCATTGATGGCCAGCAGACGGAACAGATCAAACCCCTGCGCCAGCCCCGGCTGGGCAAACACACATGCTGCGATAATCCACACTGCCAGCACAATGCCCGGCCCGGCCAGTACATCCGCATGGGTTGCCCTGCGGTCGCACAGCCGCCCCGGCAGTGCCCAAACCAGCACCCCCAACAAGATGCTGACACAAATTGCTGCTGCAAACATAAAAAGCCCCCATACCAAAGTGTATGGGGGTATTATACTATGAATTGCGGTTTTTGTCGATATTGGGGGTGCAGGCGTCCTCTTCCTGCGGGTCGGACGGCTGTTCGCCTGCCCGCTCCGCTTTGCAGTACTGCGCGGGGGAAAGCCCGGTTTCCTTTTTGAACACACGGCTGAAATACAGCGGGTTATCATACCCGACGATCTCGGAAACTTCACCGATGCTGTATTTGGTGCGTTCCAGCAAGCGCTGTGCATTGACGATACGCAGCGACTGGATATACCGTGCGGGCGACAAGCCCACATACTGTTTGAAGCTACGGATGAACCATGCCGTGCTCATGTGCAGGGACTCGGCGTATTCATCCACATTGATGCGGGCAGTATAATTCTCGTTAAAATAGGCGGCTGCGGCTTCGATCAGCTCCCGCGTGGCGCCGTTGATCGACCGCCGTTCCTGCCGCTGGCGGCTGACCAGCACCAGCATCATCTGGAACAGCCCGGCCGTATAATCCCGATAGGCGTACTGGCAGAGCTGCAATTCCTGGATCATACGGCGGAAAGTATTTTTGTACTCCGGCATAATGCCGCTGTAAAACACATGGCCATCCAGCGGAATCTCATGCGCCTGCAGCACTGCAGCGGCCTCGCTGCCGGAAAAATAGACCCAGAACACCTCCGGGTGGTCCTCAAGATAGTAGATATAGCGGCGCTCTTCCTGCGGGCGGTACAGCACCATATGACCCGCTGTTACCACATGCTCGGCATCATCAAACCAGAAGTGCGCCTTGCCCGCAGCGATATAAAACAGCTGATACGCATTTTCATCATACCGCGTAATAGTTGGCAGGCTGGCGTGCTTTTTCAATCGGCATGTTCCGCAGGAATCCACTGTAAGCGGTGCAGTACAGCTGCCGTCCGCAGCCTGGCGGCTGTTGATGGAACCAAAATTGATATACATCTGTGTTGCCCCCTCGTGTTGGCTGGGTAAGACGGGCGCACCCATCTTTTATGTAGATTGTATAAGGCAACACCGCACAATTCCCGCCTTGCGGCTTAAGCACCGCTCCGGCAGCTGCGGCACGGCATCTGCGTTGCCAAAATGCTCGATAAGACATCCAGTATTATCTGCGCTTTTGGCTTGGCATCTGCCGCACCTCGCTCGCCGTATCGGCACTTAGAATTATGCGGTATTGCCATAATATTATCCACTATAGTGCAAGTGCAACTGGCCAAATCATATTGTTTTGTTATCCTTCTGTTATGATTTTCGCAAATAATATTAGAATACTTATCAAAATATTTTTTCAGCTTTTCTGTTTTACCGCGGGGCCACAACAAAAAAGTGCCCGCCTGCTGCAAGGCAGCGTGCGGGCGCTTTCATGCTTATTCCTTTGCTTTTGAGGCGGGATTATTCAATGCCGGTCACGGTATAATCTTTGTCCTCAACGGCTTTTTTCAGCACAGTGTCATCCACCGGCTTATCCAGCGTTACAACAGCGGTACCGGCGGTGTGGCTTACTTCGGCGGCGGAAACACCGTCCAGCGCTTCCAGTGCCTTTTTCACGGTTGCTTCGCAATGGCCGCACATCATGCCTTCAATTTTAATGGTCTTATTCATGGTCGTGTTCTCCTTTTTGCTTGTTTTGTGTGCTTTGCGTTTATGGTCATGTTTGGTGCTGCGAATATCGAACAGGTTCAACCGCAGTGCGTTGGAAACCACGCAGAAGCTGGACAGGCTCATGGCCGCAGCGCCGTACATCGGGTTCAGCTGCCAGTGCAGCAGCGGGATAAAGACACCTGCCGCCAGGGGGATGCCCAACACATTGTAGGCAAAGGCCCAGAACAGGTTTTCGTGGATATTGTGCAGAGTAGCGCGGCTCAGGCGGATGGCGGCAGGCACATCGCTCAGGCGGCTCTTCATCAGCACAACGTCAGCGGCGTCAATCGCAACATCCGTACCGGCGCCAATGGCAATACCGACATCCGCGCGGGTCAGGGCCGGTGCATCGTTGATGCCATCGCCCACCATGGCCACGCGGCCCTTGTTTTTCAGGCTGCGGATCACAGCTTCCTTGCCATCGGGCAGCACACCGGCAATCACTTCGTCCACACCGGCCTGTGCACCAATGGCTTTGGCGGTGCGCTCGTTATCGCCGGTCAGCATCACAACACGGATGCCCATGCCCTGCAATTCACGCACAGCCTGCGGGCTGTCCTCCTTGATGACGTCCGCCACCGCGATAACGCCCTGCATGGTGCCATCCTTGGCAAAGAACAGCGGGGTCTTGCCCTGGGCGGCCAGTGCTTCGGCGCTGGATGCCATCTTTTGCGGCACCGCCACGCCAAGGGTCTGCATCAGCTTGGCGTTGCCACCGTACAGGGTACTGCCGTTCAGCACAGCCGTCAGGCCGTTGCCGGGCAGAGCCTGGAAATCTGCCACCTCGGCGGGGGGCAGGTTATCCTCCTGTGCCTTTTGCAGCACGGCGCGGGCCAGCGGGTGTTCACTCTTCTGCTCCAAGGCAGCGGCAAGGCTCATCAGTACCTGCTCCGTCACACCGTCTGCGGGCAGGATATCCGTCACGCGCGGCTCGCCGCTGGTGATGGTGCCAGTTTTATCCAGGGCAACGATCTCGGTTTTACCGGTCTGCTCCAGCGAAACCGCGGTTTTGAAGAGAATGCCGTTTTTAGCGCCCACACCATTGCCAACCATAATGGCAACCGGCGTTGCCAGGCCCAGCGCGCAGGGGCAGCTGATGACCAGCACTGAAATACCGCGGGCCAAGGCAAAACCGACCGTCTGCCCTGCCAGCAGCCACACGATGGTGGTGATAACGGCCAGTGTGATCACCACCGGCACAAACACACCGGAAACGCGGTCTGCAATTTTGGCAATGGGTGCCTTGGTGGCTGCGGCATCGCTGACCATCTGGATGATCTGAGCCAGCGTGGTATCCTGACCCACGCGGGTGGCACGGCAGCGCAAAAAGCCGGATTGGTTCAGGGTTGCGGCGCTCACGCTGTCGCCTTCGGCCTTATCCACCGGGATGCTCTCACCGGTCAGGGCCGATTCGTTCACCGCGCTGCTGCCTTCCAGCACCACGCCGTCAACGGGGATATTCTCGCCGGGACGCACCACAAACACATCGCCCTGCTGCACCTGTTCGATGGGAACGGTAACTTCCGCCCCATTGCGCAGCAGCGTTGCGGTTTTGGGGGCCAGGTTCATCAGGCCTTTCAGGGCATCGGTGGTCTTGCCCTTGGAGCGGGCTTCCAACGTTTTGCCCACCGTGATCAGGGTCAGGATGGTTGCGGCGGATTCAAAATAAAACTCCTCCATATAGCCCATCACGGCCATGGCATCCCCCTGCACCTGGGCCACCGTCATGGCAAACAGAGCGTAAGTGCTGTAGCCAAAGGCCGCGGTAGCGCCAAGGGATACCAGGGTATCCATATTGGGGGCACGGTTCCACAGCGCCTTAAAGCCGCTGATAAAGAACTTTTGGTTGATGACCATGATGATAATGGTGAGCAGCATCTGTAAAATACCCATTGCCACATGGTTGCCCTGCATAAAGCCCGGCAGCGGCCAGTTCCATAGCATGTGCCCCATGGAGAAGTACATCAGCACCACCCAGAAGATCAGCGAGGCAATCAAGCGGCGTTTGAGGCGCGGGGTCTCGGTATCTTTTAAGGCATCTGCTGACGGCACGGCGGACTGGGCGGCAGCGTTTTTAGGGCTTGCGCCATAGCCTGCGGCTTCCACTGCGGCCACAATATCTGCCGGAACGGCGGTGCCCTCCACACCCATTGAGTTGGTCAGCAGGCTGACCGAGCAGGATGTTACGCCCGGCACTTTGCTGACGGCTTTTTCCACCCGGGCACTGCACGCGGCGCAGCTCATCCCGGTTACGTTATATTGTTCCACTTCTTTCCTCCTGTTCCCTCTCTTTTGCGGTGGTGATTCTATAATTCCTGTGTGATGATTGGTGAGTGGTTTCGCTTTGGTGTTTGAACACGGGTTGTTGATGTTTGAGTTGTTTCTATCCTCACTCCCCTTTTGGTGAGCGGCTAGCCTGCAATTTGACGTATTATCGAGGTTACCATTTCTATCCACACTCTCCTTGCGGAGAGCGATACGTTGGGAGCAACCAAGGCCGATGCGGCATTTCTATCCACACCCTCTCACAGGGAATGACTGGCATTTATTCATGGCTCTGGTAATGTTACACAAACTTTTACCGATGTTTGTGAACAGAAAAACAATCGTACTGGGCACTGGCATGGCATTTTTGCTGGCTCAAACACTCGTGCATTTATTTCATGTTCTGCTTCTGCTATTTTGTGCAGGCAATGCTTATTTCATCAGTTTCTGCAGCGTTTTCAGCAGCTCATCCACAACTTCGTCATTCCCGGCACGGATATCATCCGCCACACAGGTGCGGATATGGTTTGCCAGCAGCTCACGGTTGAACGCGTTCATCGCCGCCGTTACCGCCGCCGACTGCACCAGAATATCCGGACAATACACTTCGTTTTCCACCATCCCACGGATGCCCCGAATCTGCCCTTCGATCCGGTTCAGTCTGTGGACCAGGCTTTTATACTCTTCTTCACTGCGATGCTTTGTTTTGTGTGCACAGCAGCAACACGGTTCCTTCTTTTCGTTTTCCTGCATTATGTTACCCTCCCATCACATGCAATGTACCCCGGTGGGGTATATTCACTATATACCCCTCCGGGGTACCTTGTCAAGTAGATAATACAATATTTTTATATTATTTTATGCGAGAGTTTTTTACTATAGCAATTTTTAAAATTAAAGCGGATATCCGCATGAACAAAACCACCCTGAACAGTCAGAAAGAGAAACATTCCATGCTCTCCTTGCGGAGAGCGACTCGGAGGGGTCTTTCTCTCCCTTGTCGCCGCAGGTATTTCTATCCACGCTCTCCTTGCGGAGAGCGACGCCGCCTACACGGCCACCGACACCGCAGCAGTACAATTTCTATCCACGCTCTCCTTGCGGAGAGCGACCGGCAGATAGATGCGGTGCGTCTTGCCGGTTTTTATTTCTATCCACGCTCTCCTTGCGGAGAGCGACGTGTAACATGCACTCGCTGAGGTATTGCTGCACCAATTTCTATCCACGCTCTCCTTGCGGAGAGCGACCCATAAACGCCCTCCTTTTTCTTTTGGCGTTGAATATTTCTATCCACGCTCTCCTTGCGGAGAGCGACGGGACTGGGGCTGATCGCGGCTGGCCTGTACCGCATTTCTATCCACGCTCTCCTTGCGGAGAGCGACATGTATTCATAGTGGGTGTTGCCGCTGGTGTCCGATTTCTATCCACGCTCTCCTTGCGGAGAGCGACACTTGCCGGGCAGAAATTAGTGAAAGCCGATACAGGCATTTCTATCCACGCTCTCCTTGCGGAGAGCGACTAATGAGATATCGAATCAAGGCAAGATAGACCAATTTCTATCCACGCTCTCCTTGCGGAGAGCGACGAATTGCTCGCGGAAAGGTTTGGCAATACGCTGATTTCTATCCACGCTCTCCTTGCGGAGAGCGACGGACGCGTCAAATCATTATAATTATTGTTGATAATTTCTATCCACGCTCTCCTTGCGGAGAGCGACGGTGCGCTTACCAGCGGCGCGGGCCTGCCTGTGGCATTTCTATCCACGCTCTCCTTGCGGAGAGCGACTCTGCGGTATTTGGTGCCCCTAACGTGTCCAAATACATTTCTATCCACGCTCTCCTTGCGGAGAGCGACCGGGCCGTCGCGCACGTCGCCTTGTGTGGTTATATTTCTATCCACGCTCTCCTTGCGGAGAGCGACCTCCACATCCTTGCCAGCGTCGCGGTTGCGCTGTCATTTCTATCCACGCTCTCCTTGCGGAGAGCGACGGCTGTGCCCCGGCTGCCTGGCGCTGCTGTGCCAGGGCCTATTTCTATCCACGCTCTCCTTGCGGAGAGCGACCGCTTCCAGTGTGGTGCTATCCAACGCAATAAAGATTTCTATCCACGCTCTCCTTGCGGAGAGCGACAGGATACCCCGTCAACCTCCATCCCAAAACCGGATTTCTATCCACGCTCTCCTTGCGGAGAGCGACAATAAGTTCCGGCAGTGCCGAAACGACCAAAACATATTTCTATCCACGCTCTCCTTGCGGAGAGCGACCTCTGATCGTCAACGAGGCCCGCAGCATTTTGGAATTTCTATCCACGCTCTCCTTGCGGAGAGCGACGGGGGCTTGTATAGTCACGGGCTCTGTGATATACTATTTCTATCCACGCTCTCCTTGCGGAGAGCGACCGCTTCCTTCAACGCCGCCCAACCGGCTGCGCAGAATTTCTATCCACGCTCTCCTTGCGGAGAGCGACTTTGGTGTAACTATACCCTGCAAAACTCTCGCTCTATTTCTATCCACGCTCTCCTTGCGGAGAGCGACATTCAATGGGAGGGTATGCGCAGTCTTTCGGAGGTATTTCTATCCACGCTCTCCTTGCGGAGAGCGACGAATCTACTGTTGATGAGGTGTTGACCAATGAGATTTCTATCCACGCTCTCCTTGCGGAGAGCGACTTAAGGAGGTTGAAAAGCTTTCCCGCGTGACTGTAATTTCTATCCACGCTCTCCTTGCGGAGAGCGACCACTTGCAAAACATGAGTTTGAAACCGTGCTAGTCAATCCATTTCTATCCACGCTCTCCTTGCGGAGAGCGACGTCCAGCGCGGACGAGTTTATGCGTTTTAACGCAATATTTCTATCCACGCTCTCCTTGCGGAGAGCGACTTACATGGGATGTTGTCAGCGATAAACTGTATTATATTTCTATCCACGCTCTCCTTGCGGAGAGCGACTTGGCAAAAATAAAAATACTGCCGAAAGTCAAAAATTTCTATCCACGCTCTCCTTGCGGAGAGCGACGAGCGGCAACCTCTCTTGGATACCTTTTCAGCAATTTCTATCCACGCTCTCCTTGCGGAGAGCGACGCGGCGTGGGTGATGCGCTGCAAAGTGCCAACGCGATTTCTATCCACGCTCTCCTTGCGGAGAGCGACTGTTTCAAGTCTGTTATATTTTCCGTTTGCGCTATTTCTATCCACGCTCTCCTTGCGGAGAGCGACCAAGCAAGACAGTTACATGGGATGTTGTCAGCGATATTTCTATCCACGCTCTCCTTGCGGAGAGCGACGCCTAAACCATGAAAAGTGCGCGTTAAACATCTATTTCTATCCACGCTCTCCTTGCGGAGAGCGACCCGGTATTGCGATTTTGCGTATATGCACAGATCCTATTTCTATCCACGCTCTCCTTGCGGAGAGCGACGCCGCGCCTTATATGTACGATTACATCAACGCAATTTCTATCCACGCTCTCCTTGCGGAGAGCGACTATAATAGCGGTTGGCATGCGTGTTGCCACCGCGATTTCTATCCACGCTCTCCTTGCGGAGAGCGACCAAGTCGCAGATCAGCGCGGAAAGTGAGGGCGGTATTTCTATCCACGCTCTCCTTGCGGAGAGCGACTACAATCCAGATTTTAACGCGCCCGCAACCAGTACGATTTCTATCCACGCTCTCCTTGCGGAGAGCGACTAGTGGATTCCGTTATAATCGCCGGTTCTGTGCTATTTCTATCCACGCTCTCCTTGCGGAGAGCGACCGCGGCGGACATATCAGCAAGGCGAGTAGCAAGCATTTCTATCCACGCTCTCCTTGCGGAGAGCGACCCAGCAGGAGAAAAACAACGGACATGACACAGCGTCATTTCTATCCACGCTCTCCTTGCGGAGAGCGACGCCATCCGAAAACGTCAGATCATCCCCATAATACAATTTCTATCCACGCTCTCCTTGCGGAGAGCGACTTTACGGCACTGCACGACATACTTAAACTGCTCACATTTCTATCCACGCTCTCCTTGCGGAGAGCGACTGGGCTTGGATGGGAGGTTTAAGCTGTAATGGAAATTTCTATCCACGCTCTCCTTGCGGAGAGCGACAGCTGACAGTCCGACTAAGTGGACTGCTACTTGATTTCTATCCACGCTCTCCTTGCGGAGAGCGACAGCAAAAGTGCACAAAACAGTGGGGCACTTTTGCGCATATGAAACAAATTTTATGGGGATTGCATCTTCATGCTGACAGGCAAGGCTGTATTTTACCCTTTCTGCCCCTGTTTTTTCCATATTTTCTGGTGCGAATGAACCGGGAATTTTATGATTGCCTTTCCCTCGCACTAAGCAAACAAGATTCCATCCTGATCAAAATCCGGGTGCAGACCCACATGCTCGACTTTGCTTTTGTAATGGTTTCCCAGTTGATAAAAGCGCAGGCTGTCCGATTCCGAATCGATCAGTTCGGTCAATTTTGCTTTGAACATCGTGTATTGCGCGGCATCCAGCAAGCACTCAAATACGGAGTTTTGCACCCGCTGGCCGTAGTCTACACAGACTTTTGCTACTTTGCGCAGCCTGCGACGACCGGCGGCTGTTTCGGTGTTGACATCATAGGTTACAAGCACCAACATAACGGCACCTCACTTCCAGAAAAACGGTGGGTACACTTCCAGGTCGCCGCGCAGAGCACGGGCCAGCAAAAGCGCCTGAACATAGGGCACCAGCCCCCAGGGCAGTTTTTCTTTCAAAAACGGATGGGTGATCTCTTCCTTCTTTTTGTTCTGCCATGCGGTCAGGAAAGCTTTGCGGCCATCATCCGTCAGCAGTACGGCACCATTTTCCTGTTTTTGCAGGTGTTTTGCCGTGATGATCTTTTGATTGATGCAGCTGATGACCAGCCGGTCTGCATAAACCGCCCGCAGTTCTTCCATCAGGTCAAGTGCCAGACTTTTGCGGCCGGGGCGCGGGCGGTGCATAAAGCCAACATAAGGGTCCAGGCCCACAGCGGTCAAGGCGGATGCACACTCCCGCGCCAGCATGCTGTAGGCAAACGAAAGCAGCGCATTCACATTGTCCAGCGGTGGACGGCGGCTGCGGCCCTCAAACACAAAATCCTGCTTTTGCTGCAGAATCAGGTCATTCAGGCAGTCAAAGTAGCGCTGGGCTGCCTCGCCTTCCAGGCCGCGTAGCTGTTCCGGATCATCGCTGGTCTGTATCAGCGGCAGCGCGGCGGCCAGCTGGGTGGAGGTGCGTTTCAGTTTTTCGACCGGGACACGCTGGGGATGATCGCGGGTTGCGCGTTCCAGCACCCAGCGTGCGTTATACACTTTACCAAGGATAAAGCTCCGGGCATAGCGACAGCTCTGGGCCGGGTCATCCGACACGCGGTACTGCGTCTGACGCAGCAGCACATTGCCGCGTTCTTCCCCCACGGTGCGGGCCTGAAATCTGCCATACGGGTCAAAAAAGCAAAGGTCAATGCCCCGCCGGGCACAAGCTCCCATCAAAGCGGGGCTGGCACCCGCGTAAGTAAAGCAGACGATGCCTTCCAGCGTATGCAGGGCATAGCGGTGGGTTTCCTGCTTATTGCGGGTAACAACAAGGTTTTCGCCATCCAATGTCAGGTAAGCGTCCTCATTGATGACAAACAGGGTGTTGAGCAGCTTTCTCATGGCGCGCCCTCCTCAATATGCTCCCGCAGATACGCCGCCGGGTCTGCCTGCTGATACAGCGCCGGCAGGCAAAGCTCTTTCAGTGAGCAGGCATTGCAATGCTTGCCGGGTTTGCTTTTTGGGGTATAGCCGCGCGCAAACAGGCGGTTCATCTCATCCGCCATGGTCTGCGCGGTGCTGCGCAGTTCCGGTGTCAGGGAAACATGTTCCCGCTGCCGGGTTTCTTCATAAAAGATTTCCCCTTCCGGCACTTCGCACACCAGCATTTCTTCCAGCGCCATGGCCTGTGCGCAGAGCTGCAAACGATCGGCATCGTTTACCTTGCTGCGGCCATGCTTATATTCCACGGGCATGGGCTGCCACAGGCCGCGGCGGCCCTGCAATGACACGCCGTTTGGATCCTTGTGAAACTCTACCACATCGCAGTCGCCGGTCAGTTTTAAGCGGTGGCTGACGACCCTCATACCGCGGGCGATCAGCAAATCGCCGCGTTTTTCCGTCAGGGTAACATCATGGCAGCGGGTATGCTGCAGGCGGCCTTCGGCGGTGCGTTGGTTTTCGGACCATTGTTGTTCCAGGTGTATGAGCGCCCACTGACGGCGGCAAAAGCTGAAATGCTGGATACCGGACATCAGCAGGTAATCATCTGGGGAAGCCATTACGACAGCCTCTCGCACGTTACCCCTGCGGGAAGATTTTCATCCACCGTTACCACATAGTCATGGTAACTGCGCGGGAAGGCTACCCCTTCGGCACGCGTGACATGCACTGCATCAAACAGTTTATAGGACGGCGCATTGCCCAGCTCCGAATCATGCTTGAACACGATCAGTTCCCGAACTGCCATTTTGCCGCGGGCTGCACTGTGGTCATTTTCAAACATATTCAGGATTGCCTGCCACAGCAGCTGCAGGTCATCCTCTGAGAATCCTGTAGTTTTGCGGGCAAGGTTGGCCGAAACATAACCCTCTGCACGGTACAAACCATACGGGATCACATACTTGCGGCCCATCTCAGTGCCTTTTCGCTCTGCATCCGCTTCGGTCGTAATGGCAATACGGGTAATGGTCACTTCCTGCGGGAGGACAGGATCCACCGAGCGTGCAAAGCTCAACTGAACCGGGCCACGCACCTGCCCACAGTTCAGTGCGCCTTTTACAAAGGTTGTCATAACGGCGCCAAATGTGCGGATATCATAAAAGTTCTGGCACATAAAGTCCCGGATTTTACGGTCCAATTCCGGGTCATCTTTCTTGGCAGCTTTCAGTGCCTCCTTGGAATCTCCTTCAACGCCCAGATATTCCAATGCTTTTTTGTCGCTGCGGTTCAGGGGAACCTGATCTTTAATGTAAATCTGGTATCCTGCTTCATCTTCTTTGGCCACTTCGACATAGTTGCGAATCTTACGCTTCAAGCAGACATCTGTAACAATGCCATATCCCGTTTCCGGGTCGACACGCGGCATGTTGCCTGCATCCGGATCGCCGTTCGGATTTCCGTTTTCAACGTCAAACAGAATTACAAAATCATACCGGTTTTTGATTGCCTGTGCCATTGTTATTCCTCCACTTTCTTTGTATAGCGTTCCTGTGCCTGATGGTAATAGCCAAGGATAAAAGCGCCTTGTTCCGGCAAGGTCAGCCGTGCGGGAAAGCTTCCTTCCAGTTTTCCGCCCGCCAGCGCAGCGATCTGCTTATCGTAATAAATCTTTTGTGGCTTGCTCATTTTTTGCATATGCTTTTGTGCCAGCATCAGAATTGTTGGGAACACAGTGGCCGGCGTGGAAGCCGCTGCATTAAAATACCTGTCCTTGATGGTTGTATTGATATCCGGGTTTACCGCCATCTGGATTGCTTCCAGCACAGCAAAAAGCTGACCCATAACATACGGTTGATAATTTGTTTCCTTGTTATTTCCCACAGTTAATACCTCCTTTGGGCAACGGGGATCTTCATTACGCAGGTAGTATGCTTTTATAATAGCGGCACGGCCGCGTGTTACTTTTTGCTCTGCGCGGATACGCATCATAACGCCATCCAGCAGGGTTGCCGGGTACCTTGTATTATTCAGGATTGCACGCAGAACATCACCCGCCAGCTGCGGTGCTGCCGATGGGCTGCGGGAATTGGTGTTGACGGTTTCCTGCAGCAGCCAATACACCCCCAGCCGCGGGAATTTATCATAAGCGGGGCGCACAATCTCTAAGCGGTCATAATGCTTCTGCACATTATCAAGCAGCGTTTGAAATGTATCCTGCCAGAAAAAGCGAACCGAGAGGCGCGCCGCATTAGGGGCCAAGCCAAGCACATAAAAGTGCCTTTGTGGGTCAAGTGTCACGTTCTGCCACTCTACACTCTGTCCATGGACCAGCTTGTCCACTGCATTTCGCACATCGCTTTCGCTGACATGCGCATCCATGGCAAACAATGCATCCATTGCTACCTGCTGGTAGGCGGTCTCACCGCCTGCTGCCCAGCAGACAATGGTGGTATCGCCCACGCGCTGAACATGTTCCCTGTCTGCCAGCAGATAGTTTAATGCCTGTGCATAGGCAAAGGCCGCATAACTGCCAACCGGCGCATTGCCCCCCTGTTCATGTCCGTATGAGCAAAAAGCGTCCGCATTAAAAGAAACAATCGATGCGCCGGAAGACTGTGCCCCAGTCACGCCTTTAATCGCCGGGTGCAGGCGGGCAAGCGGTGCCTTTTGCCCTGTAACCAGGCATCGGATTTCCGGTGCATCCGTGTTCTTATCACACTGCCGCTGCCAGGCTTCCTGTATTTCCGGATCGTCCTGAACATAGTTTTCCCGAATCAGAAATACCAGATTGCCACCCTTGTAAAGTTCCTTGAGACTTTGTTCCAGCGCTGGATTCTGCTCCGCCGCCTTGGGGTCCCAGTTTATAAAAAAGTTCCGCACTGCCTGTGCCGCCTGACCGGGAACATTTTGTAAAATGGCAAGATGCAGCTCCTTTGCAGCGGCAAAGCACTGCATTGCACGCTCCGGTTTGCCTTTTCCGTCAATGCCGAGCATGTAAGCACTGTTATCACACAAAAAATTGGCTGCCACACCACTAGAGCGTTTAACCTGTTCCGGAACTTGCAGCTGACATGGAGCAAGCACTGTTTTTTTACCGCGCTTTTCCTCTTGCTGCAAGGGGTGCAATGCCATCAGTTGGCCGTTTTCATCCAGTTCCAAAGCCCAACTGACTTTTGCGCTTGTCCAACCGGGGCGCGTGATTTTGCCATTGGCCAGCAAATCTTCATAGTATTGTACCAAAGCCTGTAAAATCATCGGTACACCTCGCAGTCTGCCACATTCAACACACCATGTTCCAATTTTGCATGGAAATACATCGGGGTTATGTTCTGCGGGTCAGTGTAGTTAAAGTCATATAGCATGAATCCCAAATCCCGTGTTTCCTCAATGGTCGGGATTGGCCCGCCGGGCCATGCGCGGAATGCGGCAGGAAATTCACGGCACCCAAAATAAGGGGTATGAAAACACTGGCCCCTGGACATACGCCGGGTAACAATATCCTGGAACTTTCCCGGATTATCGCTCGGTGCCGCACGGTCAGTCATCTCAAATTCTGCCTCAATCACATAATGAACGTCCTGCAACACCATGGCTGCACGCTGAACGATCTGCTGGGGCGTGGCAAGGTAAAGCTCTTTCCCTGTTCCCTGCATCGCACTGCGTACATCGGAACAAAGAATTTTGCTTTTTACTTCGTTCCGACGGATGTTGGTAAAGCGGATTGGGTTCATAACATAGATTTTCCGGATTTTCCACCGTAAGCCGGGGTGGTAATAGATTGCTTCTACTATGCCGCGTGCCGCGGAAGGGGTGAGGACTTCATATGAAACCCTTTCGACTTTTAGCTCAGGCCTCGAGAGCAAAGCATAATTCCCCCATACTTCCAGCTGGATCATCTGCATCAACTCCTTTGCATTTCTATTTTCAGTTGCTTTTAATTTATATTTTTGTTATAGTTTCAATATACGCTACTTTGCACCAAATGTCAATCCTTTTATCATGTATACTTTTTGTTTGCTTTTCATTCGGTTTTCTTTTATAATAAGTTACGTCGGCAGCTTATGCCGTGGATAGAAATAGTTGATTTTACTTTATCGCACAAGAACGGCAGGGCAGGCTCCCTGCCGTTTTTGCTTTATGCAAACCAGGCTTCTCCCGTTTCAGCTTCCATAGCAAGGCCCGTGTTGTTATCGTAAAGGCTTCCGTCCGCTAATTCCCATATGCCTTCACTGATTTGGCAAACCGCCCCGGCATTCTCCAGCGTTTTCAGATGATCCGGGTAAACCGGAACACCATATTGCCCCAGTTGACGGAACAAAGTTTTGCTTACCTCTCCTGCACGCAATCGTGCAAGCAAATGTTCCCCTTTCCCTTGGGGAATGTATACGGTCACGGCAGGTGTTTCAATTAAGCGGAACCTCTCTGCCGCTGTTGCAAAGGGGAAAATGCGCCCTTCCATATCCTGCTCGAACCCTTGCAGAATTTGCTGTTCATCCAGTCTTTTATCTCCTTTTAAGGTACGGTAAAACAGAAAGTATGTTTCGATTGCTTCCAGAGATGCCAGATCTGCATATTTTTTCAGGACGCTTTGCGTTGCGGATACATTCTGTTCCAGCATGCGCGGTACATGCTGCCCTTCCAATGTGAAAATCTGTACCAAGCTCTGCTCCGCCGGGCGTCTTCCCTCTCGATTGCAGCGCCCCGCCGCCTGCAAAATGGAATCCAAACCTGCTTCCTCGCGGTACACAGCCGGGAAATCCACATCAACACCCGCTTCGATCAAAGAAGTTGATATCACACGGCAGGGCAGCCCATCTTTTAAGCGTTCCCGGATTTCCTGCAATAACTGTTTGCGATGGGCTGGGTATAGCAATGTTGTCAGGCAGTAGCTGCCTTCTTTGGGCAGGTTATTGTATAATTCCTGTGCTGTTTTTCTCCGGTTTACAATACACAGCACTTGTTCCTGCGCTGCCAGTTCTGCGCCAAGCTGGCTTTGTTCCAACTCTCCGCGCATTTTTAGCGTTGTACGCCGGAATGCTTGATATTGCTCTTTGGGATGTGGGCAAAGTTCCGTCATCTGCAGCCCAGGCGCCAGTTCATCAAACAAGGGCTGCAAAGCTGGTTGTGTGGCCGTGCAAAGCACCGCTGCTGCGCGGTAATGCTGTACCAGCTGCGCGATTGCCGCAACGCAGGGGCGCAAATAAGGAACCGGCAGGTTTTGTGCTTCGTCAAAAATGACCACACTATTTGCAATGTTATGTAATTTACGGCATTGTGACGCATGGTTTCCGTAAAGTGATTCAAAGAATTGCACGGATGTGGTAACCACCACCGGAGCATCCCAGTTTTCCGCCGCCAATGCTTTGCGGTAGGCTGCCGGCTCATCATCTTCCTTGGCAGAGTAGTCCACCCCTGAATGGTGTTCCAAAACATTTTCTGCTCCTAATATTTCCGAAAACACATCCGCGGTCTGGTCAATAATGGATGTATAAGGGATCACATAAATAACCCGGTCCATATGGTTCTTTACAGCTAGCGAAAGCGCAAATGCCAATGACGCTACCGTTTTTCCCCCGCCTGTAGGAACGGTCAGGGAATAAAGGCCGCGCCGCCCTGTTTGCCCTGCCGTTGTACAGGCACTCAAAATTGAACTGCGGCGCTGATTCAAGGTTCCCTGGGGATGGCTCCATTTTGCGGTATATTGGTTCAACCTTTTCAGCAGTTCATCCATTGTCTGGCCTTGTCCGCGCGGTTTAGGGCTGCTCATAAAGTTTTCCGTATCCAGATAGTCCGCATCGACCAGGCAGGAATACAACATCCGGGTATAAAATGCCTGTGTAAAACGATTTTCCTTCATCATTTCCGGCTGGGGCGGTATGGACGGCAGTTTAATCTCATTCGTCCATTGGGTATAGGGTTCAACGCTCTTTTTCAATCGTCCAAACATTGTCGCATCCTGCGCGGTATCGCTTCGGCCTCCTCCATCCGGCAGGCCGCTATGGTGTCCCGCAATAGCAAAAGCCAGTGGGATTTGACCATATCGGGCAGCCACCTGTGCACCAGCCGTTGAGTGATCCACTTTCTCTCCACCTTGCAGGCGCTTTTGAAACTTTGTACTATATTTACCAATATCATGCAGTAATCCAAGCCAAGTTCCCTGTTGCTGGGCATCAAAGGCTGCTGCAAATTGCCCACATAGGACTGCCGTTCCCTGCAAATGGTCCGCTACCGTTTGGACGCGGGTTCCGTCTTCACTGATATGAGCCAGCATCTTTTTCTCCTGGTGCATAATCAAACTCCCTTCTGTTTTGCTTTTCTCTATTATAGCAGATCACTCATCCCATAATTCGGACTTTCACTCCAGTTCTGCAATCTTTGTCATACTATCCAAATTTATCCATGTAGAATTGTTAGCTATTCCCATTAGCAGATATTTTTGATAAAATAAGATCTCATAGGGTTTATGAATTCACTTTCTTATATTACTTCTTCATCTTACCGAAAAATCATTTACGTAAGGAGTGAAAAGCCATGAAAAGGAAGTTATTCTCATTTTCCGCCAGTGTTATCACCGCAATAATGCTTACCGCTTGTGCTGCAGCGCCAGAAAATAAACCTGCTTCCTCCGCTGCTCTTTCCCCGACCAGTGAAGCTGTTGCCACAGCTATACCATCCACTAGCAATGCCAACTGGAAGTTACCGCCGCAATATGATTTTGACGAGATGATTCCTCTCTTCTCCCGCGAAACCCACACTGCCGGTTACGCCGCTGCCCGAAATCTGTACGCTGTGCGCAAGGGCGAACGCTGGAGCCTGTTTAATGCTGCCAACTGTAATGCTTTTCTGGAAGATTTGTCAGAAAGCATCCCGTACCTGTATGGTGAGCAGGAGCTCTCCATTGGGGTAGATGATACATACGATTACCAGAAGCTGAATGCCCTGGAAGAACAGATTAACCAGGAGCTGGTTGCCCAACAAATGCCTTTTACAACCATGCTGGGCGGGCACGGCGGGTATGGCATCCAGTGGATTTTAGGTGACAGCCAGATTTACCGTTCTGCTATTGGTGTCTATACATTTAGTGGCACGCCCATCGAACAGGTGTATGCTCCTGATTTGGTTGGCATCCAGCAAGGCATTTGGGATGATGAATATGCCGGTTATCTTGTTGACAATTCTGCACTTTTTGCCGTTGCGGATAAAAACGGTACAATTTTAACCGATTTCGACTACCAGGATGCCTGCATGGCCGGTGAATCTTTAATCGCGGTAAAGGATGCAGCCGGTAACTGGGGATATTGCGACCAAAGCGGTGCTTTAGTAATCCCCTGCATTTATCAGCCGCAGATGAGTTTGTCCATCATGAACGAAACTGTTGAATATCCTTACGCAGACTTATCTGGCATGGTAGTTGTGAAAAATCAATCCGGACAAAAGCTAGTTCTGGATGTTTACGGCAATGAGATAATTTCCGCTGGGCAATATGAAGATTTAGCCCCCGCGCGCGATGGCTGCGTATGGGCAAAACAGAATGGCCTTTGGGGCTTGCTGCAAGTACAGGATTATACCGAAAACAATGCCGACATTATTCTGCCGGATGGATGCATTGCACCAGATGTAACGCTTAGCCGAATTGATAGCCTTTGTACCTACACCACTGCTGATCATGGGCTGGTTATGCGTAAAGGTCCCGGTACAAATTATGAAAAAATGGATAATATCCCCTACGGTATCATCGTATGGGAATGCGGCTATAGCAGCAATATGCCTGACTGGGTTGTTGTATATTACAGTGGGATTTATGGTTGGGTCAGTGATGAATACTTGGCTACCACTATTTATTCCAGCAGTAAATAATAAATAAAAAAGCAGGTGTTCATGTAGAAACGATATCGTCCTCCACGTGAATACCTGCTTTTTATAGCTTCTTTTATTATATCTGTTCTGTGCCGCTATTTGTCTCTGTATGAAATAAATAGCCGCTATATGCATTTGAATGAAGTGCTCTGTTTGTTTGCTTTTTTACCTAAGGCAACACCGCACAATTCCCGCCTTACGGCTTAAGCACCGCTCCGGCGGC
>ERZ773134.1407-NODE-1407-length-20418-cov-4.465207_pt1 | contig 20418 bp, 14 predicted proteins | sample MGYA00580856_ERZ773134 | MGnify/ENA primary metagenome ERZ773134 (study PRJEB29015, sample SAMEA2737823) | human gut metagenome | biome: human gut; feature: human-associated habitat; material: faeces | place: China | collected 2012 ... | reverse complement strand
AGAGGGCGGGCACTGCGGTGCGCAGGGCCTGCGGCAGCACGATGCGGCGCATGATGAGCGTGCGGTTCATGCCCAATGCCTTGGCCGCCTCGGTCTGGCCGGGGTCCACGGCTTCAAGGCCGGCACGCACGATTTCGGACAGGTAGGCGGCCTCGTTCAGAGCCAAACCAATCCATGCGGCGTTGAATGCGGTGACCACCACGTTGGAGTCGATGCTCCAGAACTCCACCGAGGTGAACGGAATGCCGAGGCTGATCTTGGGAATCAGCACGGCGAACAGACCCCAGAAAATGAGCTGCGTGTACACAGGCGTGCCGCGGAAGAACCAGATGAAGAACCAGCTGACGCCGCGCAGCACCGGATTGATGGATTTGCGCATGATGGCGAGAATCACCGACAGGATGATCGCCACGACCATGGAGATCACGGTGAGCTCCAAGGTATAGCGAATGCCTTCAAGCACGTTCTCGTTGAACAGGTACTTCCAGACGGTGGGCCAATCCAGTCGCGGATTGGTAATCAAGCCTTGAATGAGCATCGCGGCGAGCAGCACCACGATCACTGCGGCCACAATCGGGCCGGGGCGCTTGACCGGCAGCGCCTTGATGCGGTTGGGGATGTTCACTCCCTCACCGTCGACTTCTTTCTTCGCCATAATTTGGTTCCTTGGACGTGTTGGGCAGCCTGAACTGCAAGTTGCAACTAGCGTTGAACCTTAGTGTACGAATGGGGCGACTGTGTTACAAACAGTGCGCCCCATTCGAATTTTCGCGACAGCTTGTCGGCTATTCGACGGCCGGGTTGATTTCGGCCTTGTCCAGTGCGCCGGATTCGACGCCCCAGTGCTGGAGGATCTTGGTGTAGGTGCCGTCGTCCATGAGCTTTTGCATGGCCTTCTGCACGGCTTCGGCGGTCTGGGAATCGCCCTTCTTGATGGCGATGGCGTTCGGCACTTCATCGAAGTCCTTGCCGAGCTGTTCCAGCTGACCATCGGTCTGGGCGATGGCGTAGCCGACAACCGGGGAATCGGCGAAGAAGACGTCGGCCTTGCCGGTCACCACGGCGGTGGTGGCGTCGGTCTGCTGCTTGGAGGACTGGATGGTGATGTCTTTCTTGCCGTCCGCCTTGCACTGCTTGGCGGTCTTGTTGATGGCCTCTTCCTCGACGGTGCCGGTCTCGACGGCAACGTTCAGACCGCACAGGTCGTTCTCATCGACGTTCTTGGGGTTGCCTGCGGCCACTGCATAGCCCATGCCTGCGGTGAAGTAGGAGACGAAGTCGACGGATTCCATGCGCTCCTTGGTGATGGTGAAGGCGGCGATGCCCAGATCGTACTTGGAGCCGATGGCCGGAATGATCGTATCGAAGTTGGAGGAGACGATTTCGGTATCGAGACCGAAGATGTTGCCCATGGCGCGGGCAAGATCCATGTCGTAGCCGATCTGGGTCTTGCCGTCGGCGTCGAGGAATTCGGCCGGGGCGTAGGAGGGGTTGGTGCCGATGGTGAGCTTGCCGTCCTTGGTCACGGATTCAGGCAGCAGTGTGGCGATGGTGTCATCCTTCTCCACGGAGCTGACATCGTAGCTGGTGATGGTGGCGGCATCGGAGCCCTTGGCGGAATCCGTACCGGCATCGGCCTTGTCGGAGGTGCCGCAAGCGGCGGTGGCGAACAGCATGGCCGAGCTCAGTGCAATGGCCATAATGGACTTCAGTTTGGTGGACTGCATAATCGTTTCTTCTTCTCTCTTACGCCGCTTCAACGGCAACGATCAACGGTTAAGCATATTTATACACTACAGTGCATACATATACAAAAAGACTCCCGCCGCAGGGCAACGGGAGTCTTCATAGTAACCGAAACTACTCGACGGACGGGTTGATCTCGGCCTTGTCGACGGCGCCGGAAGAGACGCCCCACGTGTCGAGGATCTTCTTGTAGGTGCCGTCGTCCATCAGCTTCTGGATGGCCTTCTGCACGGCTTCGGCGGTCTTGGTATCGCCCTTCTTGATGGCCACGGCCTCGGGCACCCCGCCGGCGTCTTCACCGAGCGTCTCCAAGGTGTCGCCGGTCTGCTTGATGGCGTAGGCGGACACCGTGGAATCGGCGTAGAAGATGGAGGCCTTGCCGGAAGCCACGGCGGTGGTCACATCGGTCTGCAGCTTGGAGGACTGGATGTCGATGGCATCCTTGCCGTCCGCCTTGCACTGCTCGTTGGCCTTGTTGACTTCCTCTTCCTGCGTGGTGCCGGTCTGCACGGCCACCTTCACGCCGCACAGGTTCGAGGAGTCGACCTTGTTCGGGTTGCCCTTCTGCACCACGTAGGTGGAGCCGGCCTTGAAGTAGGTGACGAAGTCGACGGCCTGCATGCGCTCTTTGGTCACGGTGAAGGAGGAGATGCCAAGGTCGTACTTGGAGCCCACGGACGGAATGATGGAGTCGAAGGTAGAGGAGATGGTTTCTTCCTTCAGGCCGAATACGGCGGCGATGGCCTTGGACAGGTCGACGTCGAAGCCGACCGGGGTCTTGCCGTCCTCGGCCAGGAACTCGGCCGGGGCATAGGAAGTATCGGTGCCGACGGTCAGCGTGCCGTCGCCGGCCACGGAATCGGGCAGCAGTGCGGCGATCTCGTCGTCCTTCTGGATGCTGCTGGTGTCGAAGCCTTGAATCGAAGTGCTGGACGAGTCCTTGGATGAATCGCCGCTCTTGGATGCGGTGTCGGTGCCGTCAGTCGTGCCGCAGGCCGCCACGGCGATCAGCATGGCCGCGCTCAGGGCGGCGGCCGCTGCGGATTGTATTCCCTTGCTTAGAGACATTGGATTTCCTCTCTCCGGATAGTCAGCTGGGCGGGTATGTTTCCCAGATGGTTCCGGAGCGTAGGAGTGCAATGCTACGGAAGCGTTAATCGTGGGCGAAATGGCCCACAACGTGGACATCCTACTCTTGGCTCCCCTCCGGAGGGGAGCCAAGGGACGGGATTAGTGGCGCATGTTGGCGTAGCGCATGGCGCGTAGGGCTTCGCGCTTGTCCTGCTCTTCGCGCAGGGCCTGACGTTTGTCGAATTCCTTCTTGCCTCGGGCCAGTGCGATCTCCGCCTTGACGCGACCGTCCTTGAAGTACAGGCTCAGCGGCACAATCGTGTATCCCTTGGCCTCGATGCCGCGGGCGAGCTTGGTGATCTGCAGTCGGTGCAACAGCAGCTTGCGCTTGCGCTTGGGCGCATGGTTGTTCCATGTGCCGTTCAGGTATTCGGGGATGTTCGCGCCCTCCAGCCACATCTCGCCGCGGCGATCGATGGAGATGAACGCCTCGGACAGCGATGCGCGGCCTTCGCGCAACGACTTGACCTCGGTGCCGGTCAGGGCCAGCCCTGCCTCGTACTTGTCTTCGATGGCATAGTCATGCCGGGCCTTCTTGTTCTGTACGATGAGTTTCTCACCGGTTTCCTTGGGCATGTCTCCTCCTTTCGTGGGTAGCAACGCAACATCCGACGATATCACGGACCGGCCTCGAATACGAAAAAGGGTTCCCCTTCAAGAGGAACCCTTCAACCGCATATATCGCCGAACCAACCGGTCAGTGGACGAACCAGTACTGACCCAAATTGGTCAAGGTGCGGTAGTGCATGTTCCACGGACCACCCCAGTTCATTTCGGAGATCTGGAATGTGCCGTCGCCATACACGGCTTCGACTACGGCAACATGGCCATAGGTACCGTCGGCACCATCCTGACCAGGCAGGAAGGAGAGCGCCGCACCGACCTGAGGGTTGTGGTCCACGCGCAAGCCGTACGAGGGGGCGCTGCGCCACCAGTTGCCGCCATTGCCGAGATAGGACGGCGTGCCAATGCCCATCTGCCTACGGCGTTCATACGCCCAGTACGTGCACTGGCCGGCGGCATAGGCGTTGCCGTAATCACCGTTCGACGTGCCTTGGCCGCCGACGCTGGGGGCGGGGGCGGGGGCCGGCGCCGGCGCCGGAGCCGGAGCGGGCGCCGGAGCGGGGGTCACCGGAGTGGACGGCGTGCCGCCCTGGTTACCGGTATCCACCCGGTTGGCGGCGTCCTGCTGCTCCTTCTGGAACTGACGATTGTAGGAATCGACCTGGGAAGCGATCAGTACGGTCCGGGCCGCCTGCTTGGCGGATTGGGAATCCAGACTGTCGATCATGGAAGACAGTTCGTCACGCCTTGCTTCGCCTTCCTGGCGCAGCTTGTCCAAAGCGTCACGTTCGCTTTGCGCGGTTTCGGCGGCGGTCTGTGCGGAAGCGGCCTTCTCATCGGCCTGGGTCTTGAGCACAGCGATCTGCTTTTCGATGGCCGCCAAGCGCTCGCCACGGTTCTTCGACGTGCTCAGTGAGGTCGCGGCGGAGGAAGCCGCATTCGCCTCGTTGCGGGACAACGCGTCCCGGGACTGCATGGAGTTGACGAAGTCCTGTGTGCTGGTGGCACCCGTCACCACGCTCATCACGTCGGAAGCATTCGAGCCGTGCATCTCGTCACGGGCCAGCTGGGCCACGGCGGCGTGCGCGTCATCGTAGTCCTTGCCGGTCTGCTTGATCTGCTCCTCGAGCGTCTCCTTGTCTTTCTGCGCGGCGGAAAGACGTCCGGATGCGGCATCGGCCTCGTCCTGAGCGGTGGCGGCATCCTCGTTGGCCTGTGTGACCTTGGCCTGCGCGGCGACAATCTTGTTGTTGGTCAGATCGTCCAGCTCAAGTACCTTATTCGCCAGGTCCTGGCTGGCACCGGCCAGCTGCTGCTTGAGTTCGGCCTCGCGCTGTACCGACGCGGCGTGCTGGTTCTGCGCATTGATCAGGTCGGAATAGGTGTCTGCCTGGGCAGGCTGTGCCGAGCTGAACGCCAGACCTCCCACACAGGCTGCGGCGGCCACCAGTGCCGCCAGTGCGGGCTTGATCACACGTACGTTCGTCATATGTGAATAGTCCTTTCGCTCACTTAAGCCAATACCATAACATGCGAACCTGAGAGGCTTGCACACGATGTCATCACATTTCTCGCGGGTAAGCCGGTCGCGTTACGCCCTCAAATAACGCCGCAACGAGATGGTTGAAGCGATGATGGACAGCAGTATCGCGCCCACAACCAGGAACGGCGATATCACCAGTACCGTGAGCTGATTCACATAAGGAATCCATGTAACGGATTTCGCCAGCCAGCCGGTGACGAACACGTTGACGATAGCCGAAAGCATCAGGCACGAGAGCACCGAGCCGATCAGCGAGGCGATGGTGCCCTCCAGAATGAACGGCAGACGAATCGTCCAGTTCGAGGCACCCACGTACCTCATGATTTCGGTTTCGGTTCGTCTGGATGCGGCGGACATACGAATGGTGGTTCCGGTCAGCAGGATGGCGACCACCACCATCACGCCGGCGAGCACAGCCGTAACCGCCGTGGCTCGGTTGAGCACGGCGAACACCGGGTCGAAGATCTGGCGCTGGTCGGTGACGTCTTCCACACCCTCCTTGCCAGAGAGCACTTCGGAGACCACCTGATATTTGGTGGGGTCCTTGAGCTTGAGCCAGAGGGAGTCCTGCATATCGTCCGCGGTCAGCGTACGGCCTTGGAATTCACCGTTCGGGTACTGCTTGGTGAAGGTGTTGTCGTAGAAATCCTGCTTGCTGACATAGTCGATGTTGGAGACCACGTCGTTGAGTTCGTCGCGAATGGTTTTCTGCAGTGCCGTGATCTCATTGGCTGAGGGCGATTTGCCGGAAGCGCAGTTCGCGGACTGGCTGGTGCCGTCGGGGCATAGCCATACCACGACCTCGACCTTGTCGTACCAGTCGCCCTTGGCTTTGGTGATCTGCGCCTGAGTAAGCACCGAAGCGCCGATGAACAGGAATGAGATGAAGGTGACCAGCGTCAGCGACAGCAGCATCGACAGGTTACGGGTGAGGTTGGCCCACGTTTCGGACAGAATGAATCGTGCTCGCATGATGATCCCCCTTACTCCTTCGCGCCCTCAGCGGGTTGATCGTCGGATGTTTGGTCTGCGGCGGACTGCTCGTCAGCAGGCTGCTCGGCGGCGGACTGCTCGTTGGCCGGCGGTGCGGGCGGTTCCGGCGGGGCCGGCGGTGCGGGCGGTTCCGGCGGGGCCGGCGGCTCGGCGGCGGATGACACGGACGTATCGGCAACCGCGGCGGTCTCGCCGGACTCGTCCTTGAACGGGTCGAACGCCTGGGTGCTTTCCAGGGCGGCGGCCTGCTCATCCAACGGAATGCCCTTGCCCCAGGTCAGCGTGTCTTCCAGCGGCGCAAACGTCTCGCCATAGCGGCCGGTGCGGCCGGAATGCACGGAATTGGCCAAACGGGCGATGCCTTCAGACGGCTCGTCACTGCCCTCGATGGCCTTGGTCGCCGCCGCCAGCACATGATGGGCGGCGTCGGACTTGGCTTCGACTTCGGCATCCGGGAAGAACAGGGCGGAATCGTAGGAGCCATGAGCCTCGTCACGCACGATCTTGCCGTTGTGCAGTTCGACCACGCGCTTGCGCATCGAGTTGACGATCTCTTCGTTATGCGTGGCCATGACGATGGTGGTGCCGGTGCGGTTGATGGCGTCCAGCACTTCCATGATGCCCAGCGAAGTGGTCGGGTCGAGGTTGCCGGTGGGCTCGTCGGCCAGCAGAATCTGCGGGTGGTTCACGTAGGCGCGGGCGATGGCCACACGCTGCTGCTCGCCACCGGAGAGCTCATGCGGGTAGTTCTTTTCCTTGCCGGTGAGCCCCACGGTATCCAGCACCTTGGGCACCAACGATTTGATGGTGGACCGCCGTGTGCCGATCACCTCAAGGGCGAACGCCACGTTCTCCCACACGGTTTTGTTATTGAGCAGCTTGTAATCCTGGAACACGAAGCCCAGCGAACGGCGGTACTGCGGCACTTGACGGTTGGTGATGCGCCGCAGATCGTTGCCGGCCACGCGAATCTCGCCGTTGGTGGCCTCTTCCTCGCGCAACAGCAGGCTCAAGAGCGTGGTCTTGCCGGAGCCGGACGCACCCACAAGGAACACGAAATCACCGCGTTCGATATCGAGGTTGATGTCGTCAAGCGCCGGTCGGGTGCCTTTGGGATAGATCTTGGACACATTGTCCAGTGAGATCAGCGCCATAATGCTGCTTACTCCTCGGTTTCGGCGGCGCGGCGCTGTTCGTGGCGCCAGCGGATGCCGGCCTCGATGAACGCGTTGATGTCGCCGTCGAACACGGCCTGGGTCTGGCTGGTTTCGTAGCCGGTGCGCAAATCCTTGACCATCTGGTAGGGGTGCAGCACGTAGGAGCGCATCTGATCGCCCCAGCTGGCCTTGATATCGCCGGCGAGCTCCTTCTTCTTCTTGGCCTCCTCCTCGTGGCGCAGCACGAGCAGTCGGGACTGGAGCACGGCCATGGCGGAGGCGCGGTTCTGAATCTGCGAACGCTCATCCTGCATGGTCACCACGATGCCGGTGGGAAGGTGGGTGATGCGCACGGCCGAGTACGTGGTGTTCACGCCCTGGCCGCCGGGGCCGGAGGAGCAGTAGGTGTCCACGCGGATGTCCGTATCCGGAATGTCGATGTGATCGGTGGCCTCGACCAGCGGCACCACTTCCACGGCGGCGAAGCTGGTCTGGCGGCGACCCTGGTTGTCGAACGGGGAGATGCGCACCAGACGGTGGGTGCCGCCCTCCACGGACAGACGGCCGTAAGCGTAGGGGGCGTCCACCTGGAAGGTGGCGGACTTGATGCCGGCCTCTTCGGCGTAGGAGGTGTCCATGACCTTGGCCTTGAAGCCGTTACGCTCGCAGTAGCGCAGGTACATGCGCAACAGCATCTGCGCGAAGTCGGCCGCGTCGACGCCGCCGGCACCGGAGCGGATGGTCACCACGGCGGAACGTTCGTCGTATTCGCCATCGAGCAGGGTCTGGATCTCCATCTGGTCGAGATCCTTCTGGATCTCGCCGATTTCGCCTTGCGCCTCGTCCAGAGAGTCCTGGTCGCCCTCCTCGTGGCCGAGTTCAACGAGCGTTTCCACATCGTCGATGCGCTGGGAGGCGGAGTTCAGACGCTTCAGCTGCGATTCCGCGGCGGACAGCCGGCTGGTGATCTTCTGGGCGTTTTCCGGATCATCCCACAGGCCCGGGGCCGCGGCCTGCGTTTCGAGATCCTTGATATCGGCCTTGAGCCGGTCGAAGTCCAGCGCCTTGGCGATGGATTCGTATTTGGCGCGGGCTTCGCCGATCGCCTGGGTAAAGTCAAATTCTGCCATCGTGGTTTACCTTACTGTTGATTCTTTGAGATTCTTTGGGAAGTCACGTCCTTGTTGACAGCCTTCGCACATTCCTCTGGCGTTGGCGGGCATTGCCGCGCCACACACGCATCCACCTGCAATCCATGCTGCCAGAAGGTTCCGGGCCTGCCTTGCCGATAGCCGGCCGGGCGACCTCACAAATCCCTCGCATCAGACGTGTTCAACTGCGGGCACGAATATGCGAAGGCAACGTCAAAGCCCCGCGTAAATCGCCGGGATGATCAGGGAGCCGAGCATGGCCACAGCTATGACGACACACACCACACGCACGATGGTGCGGCGGCGGTTCTCACGCTGCTGTCGGCCGTCCTGATAGTTACTCACGAGACCAATAGTGTACTCACCGCTTACGACCGCAGGACTTGCCGCCGACGCCAGCCCTGCCGGCGGGCCCCCACGGCCCTTTCCCTTGCGCTTTCAGCGCCGCCAGATGGTGTTTCATGGCCACCAGCATGATGTGCGAATCCTCAAGGCCCAAGTGGCGTTCGTTGTGGGCGGAATCAAGCGCGCCCTGACGTTTGGCGTAGGCGTCGAGCGTGTTGTCTCCGTAAGGATGCTCGTTGGTGGGTACCGCGCCGGGGTCCCACTGCCGGCTCATCGGCAGGGTATCGATGATGGTGATGCGCCCGGCACGGTAGCTTTCCGCGTATCCGGCGACGTTCAGCATGAACCAGCTATGTTCGAAGGTGGCGTTATGCGCCACGTACGGCTGCTGGGTAAGCCGCGCGAGCAGGCCGGCCTGGGCTTGGGGCCATTCGTCGAAGAGTCGGTACCCGGCCTCGCTGCTGCGGCCGCGTACATCGATGCCGGTGAGTTTGGCGATGAGGGCGTTGCCGAGCGCCGCGTTTTCCGGCGGCACGCCAAAAGCGAGGCGGGACTGGCCGTAGGCGTCGCCGGCGGCGTAATAGCCCTGCTCATAGGCGTATGTCTCGGGTTCGCCGGCCGGGCGCGGACTGGCCATGTTCATGAACTCGAAGCCGACGTCGATGATGTAGTCACGTGCCGGATCGATGCCGGTGGTTTCGATGTCGATGCCCATCACCGCATCCACGTCGCGGCCGGGCAGGTAGGCGTCGCGCCAGTCGGGCTTGGGATGGTGTCCGGTAGCGTTGCCAGACGCGGCGGCACCACCCGGCAGAGCGGCACCACCCGGCGAAGTCGCGCCGGAGAGATTGGCGCGGGCCATCGCCGCATCGCCCGCCCGCTTCTGGAAGCGCTGGGCCTTACGCCGTTCGGCGCGTGCGTCAAGAATCGCTGCCGTACGATCTTGGACATCGTCCAAGGCGACTGTTGTGGGGAACTTGACATCGCTGTTTTCGGCGGCAGTGTTTCCGGCAGATGTGCCACCGGCTTCGCCGCTCAGATCCAGCATGCCTTGGTCATCGTTCGACGGGCCGCTGCCGGAGTACGGCTTGAGCACGGCAATGGTGGCCCTCCCCCGCCGTTCGCGACTGACCGCCCATAGGTGTTGCTGTTCGCCCAGATGCAACAGCGTGTTGATGTTGTCGTTGAGCCGACGATTGGCGTAGGCGAGCGCGCGAGGCAGACGATAGGAGCCGATGAACCGGTCGAAATCGGTCATGAATGCGCTGTTGCATTGGGCGATGATCGATTCCAGACGCTCGCGTGTGGCGTAGTCGGCCTTCAATGCGTCGTGGATGGACTGTGGGGTGGATTCCGGTATTGTGCCGACGCCATGCGCCAGGTCCAGAGAACGCACCCAGTCCCAGTCGATGGTGGTGCCATCGGCGTCCTTGGGCATGGACGCCGCCCATTGGGGAATGTCTCCCTTGGCGGCGTCGAACCATGCACGGTCGGTCATAGTGCGAAACCGAGCTCTTCAGCGGCCTCGGTGGGCACCGGGTCTTCGCACCAGTAGTCCTCGAGGTTCTCGTTGGTGGTCAGCGAACGGATTTCGGCGCGATCGATATACAACTCGCCGCTCAAATGATCGGTTTCGTGCTGGAAGATGCGTGCGGGCCAGCCGTGCAGCGGCTCGCTGTGGTGTTTGCCGTCTTCATCATCCCATTCGGCGGTGACGTCGAGCCAACGCTTGCGCACAGCTTGGTATCCGTCGAAGCTCAGGCAGCCCTCGTAGAACGAGGCGGTTTTGTCGCTGGTGGGTTTGTAGCTCGGGTTGATGATCACGTGGAAGGGGAATTCCGCGATTTCGCGCGGATCATCCTCGTCGTCGCGCACGTGGTCTTCGACCACGGCGAGCGCGAGCCCCAAGCCGATCTGGGTGGCGGCGAGCCCCACGCCGGGTGCCTCCAGCATGGTGGTGTGCATCGTATCGATGAGTTTGGCGAGCGTACGCTTGGAAAGCTGGCCATTATAGGCCACTGTCCGTTGGCGCAACACCGGTTCGCCGGCCTGCACGATGGGCAGGAGCTTCTCCTTGCCGCCGGTTTTGATGAGTTGTTCGACATCACGGTTGAGTTCGAGGTCGACTTTGGCGTTCTTTCCAAACATTGTTTTTTTCCTTAGGGAAGGGTGCTACAGCGCGAGTTCTTCGGCGACGATCTTGGCGAGGCGGGTGCAGACTTCGTCGGCGTAGGCTTGGGTGGCGGCCTCGGCCATCACGCGCACGAGCGGTTCGGTGCCGGAGGGGCGCAGCAGCACACGGCCGGTGTCTCCCAGCAGTTCCTCCTCACGGGCCACGGCATCCTGGATGCGCTTGTTGGTGGAGGCGGCCTTCTTGTCCACGTTCGGCACGTTGATGAGGGTCTGCGGCAGCTGCGGGAAGTCGGCGGCGAGCTCCTTCAGGCTCTTGCCGGACTTGACGACCTCGTTGCACAGGGTCAGTGCGGTCAGGGTGCCGTCGCCGGTGGTGGCGAATTCGCGGTTGATCACGTGGCCGGACTGCTCGCCGCCGAGCGAGTAATCGCCCTTGAGCATTTCCTCAAGCACGTAACGATCGCCCACGGCGGTTTCCACGGTCTTGATGCCCATATCTTTCAGGGCGAGCTTCAGACCGAGGTTGCTCATCACGGTTACCACGAGGGTGTCGTGGTTGAGCTTGCCTTCGCGCTGCTTGGCGCGGGCCAGAATGCCCATGATCTGGTCGCCGTTGATCATGTTGCCGTCTTCGTCCACGGCGAGACAACGGTCGGCGTCGCCGTCGAAGGCCACGCCCATCACGGCATCGGTGGCCTTGACCATGGCCTGCAGCTGCTCGGGGTGGGTGGAACCGGCGTTCTTGTTGATGTTGTAGCCGTCCGGCGAGGCGTTGATCACGATTACATCCGCACCGGCACGGCGCAGGGCTTCGGGAGCCACCACGGAAGTGGCGCCGTTGGCGCAGTCGGCCACGATCTTCAGTCCCTTGAGCGGCTTGGGCTGGGTTTTGTCATCGTTCAGCGGAGCGATGGTGGCCACCAGATGATCGATGTACAGGTTGGTGGCAGTGGTCTGGTCGTGGCTCACGCGGCCCACGCCGGCACCGGTCGGGCGGTCCCAGTCCTGGCCGAGCACGGCCTCGATGTCGTCTTCCTTCTGGTCGGGCAGCTTGAAGCCGCCGCGTGCGAAGAACTTGATGCCGTTGTCGGGCATCGGGTTGTGGGAGGCGGAGATCACGGCACCCATCTCAACGTTGAGCACGCTGGTCAGGAACGCGATGCCCGGGGTCGGGATGATGCCTGCGTCAATCACGTCGAATCCGCCGGCGGCCATGCCCGCAGACAGGGCGGAAGCCAGAAAATCGCCGGACACACGGGTGTCACGACCCACGAGCGCGCGGCGGCGCCCCTCAGGCTGATCGTCTTGGGTGCCGGCGTCGCCGAGCACACGCACGGCGGCATCGCCCAAATCCAACGCCAGACGTGCGGTCAAATCCCTATTGGCCAGTCCTCGAACACCATCGGTTCCAAACATCTTCGGCATATGAAGTTCCACTCCTTGTATCGCGTTACCCGCACCATCGTAGTCGTTGTGCTCCACCCTAGGACCCGACTCGGCAAAAAACCGCCACGGAATCTGCTCCAGAACCGGAAATCAGCATTCAACAGCCGCAATGGCATCACCCACAAACCCGCATATTCATCTTGTTCGGCGGATGAATGATGAGATACATTCGTTAGCGGGCATGCCGGGCGGACCGATGCACTCCGGCACGGGAACGAAGCCATCGCACTAGTAAGAACGGGCCGGCAAACGCGCCTGTAAACAATACAGCGGCAAATACGACGAACGGAACTACCCAGCGTACATCGATAACCGGCAAAGCAACACCAAACAGAACGACGGCGAGGAACACGCTGAGCCATGCGATGAACATGCCCAACGGCATCTCCTCTACCGGGGTGGTCTCGGCCATGAATGCAACGATCTATTACTCCGATGTTGTGGTCAGTATGTGCGGCAGTTGCTCGTCGCGGTTGAGGAAAGAACGCGTTTGGCAGCGAAGTAGCGTATGCCGGCCTTCCTCAGTGCGGGTGTATACCATGGTGCAATGCGTCAGGCAGCGGTCCAACTGCCGGCGCAGTATTTCGGCGTCCTGCTGGCGGCGGGCAAATACGGACGGGCAGGGGAAGCTCACGCAGTAAGCGCGCACGCCCCATTCCTTACCGATGATGACATATCGCGGATTGTTGATGGGCGCGAGTAGCTCCTTCATAACGCCGGCGAACAGCACCTGCTCGCGCCGCGAACCACCAATCAGCATGGCACGCAACGCCGTGAATCTGCGACGTGTCTGGCGGATCGAGGAAGTCACTCACCTCTTTGCCTACCGCGTTGGTTTCTAGGCGCTCAGGTTCCGCAGTCGCCAAATGCCAGACATTGGCCACCTTATCGGGGTCTGCGGCCACGCTGCGGTTGGCGGCCATGCTGTATGCTTCACTGCATCAGTGTAAGGCATGAATCAATAGGTTTTGAGCCCCAGATCGATGGTAAGAATGATGCCGGCGATTACGGCGGCGGCGCGCATGATGTTTGCGGGAATCTTGCGGGTGATGGGCGGGGCGATGTACCCGCCGATGAAGCAGCCGATGCACAGCATGATGGCGGCCGGCCAATCGACCGCGCCTTGGATGATGAATACCACTGAGGCGCTGATGTTCGCGCCTGTGCCGATCAGGGTTTTCAATGCATTGATCTTGTGGAATGGGCCGATTTTGGCGGCATCAAGCATGGCGAGAGCCAGGGTGCCGGCGCCCGCGCCGAAGTAGCCGGAGTAGATGGCGACTGCCACCACGCCCAGCCATACCCACCAGGAATCCTGGCTCATGGGCTGCACGAGTTGTTCCGGCGGGCGGTGAGGTGCGGTAGGGGTGGTTGCGCGCTTGGCGGCATCAGTGGCATCGGTGGCTTCAGTGGCTTCGATGTGCTTGAGTTGCGCGGTGGCATCCGCGGCGGCCTGCTTGGCCTGCATGCGGCCGCGCGGATTGATGGCGATGATCAGCGAGCTCAGCAAAATCAGCACTGGTGCGGCGAATTCAAAGACACTCGGGTCGAGTTTGAGCAACAGAAACGCACCGGCCACCCCGCCGAACGCGCCAATGACCACATACGTAATGGAGCGTACCGCTTGGCCTTTGAGTTCTTTGCGCGCGCCCATCACGCCACCGATGCCCGTGCCGACCACGCCAACGGTGTTAGAAGCGTTTGCCAATACAGGCGGAATGCCGAACGCGAGCAAGGCCGGGTATGAGACCAGTGACGATGCGCCTACCGCATAGCCCACGAATCCTGCGCCGATTCCGGCCAACAGAATCAGTAGTAATGAAGTTATGGAAAAGCCCGCAATCATTCCCCGTATCCTTGTCGCTCATCGACCGGCACATTGCCGGCCTTGAGCGAGAATACGCTGTTGAGGATTGGTTGCGGGTTTTATGTTGGAATGTGGACGTAGCTCCTCGCGGAAGCGATTCCCTCAGTCGCCTGAGGCGACAACTCCCCTCGCACCCGAGGGGAGCCAGAAGGAAATCAGAGCGCTTCGTTGTATTCGCGAACCTTGAGGGTGCGGTGGGAGGATGCCACGTTTTCGACGATCAGACGCTTCAGGGCGTTGTCGGCGGCAATGTGCTCGTCCAGCCAGGCGTCACCGAGCTTGACCAGCGTGGCGGGATCGGCGTAACCCGGGTACAGGCCGTTGAGCAAAGCCTCGGCCATGTGATAGGTCTTGTTGGCCCAGACCCAGTCCACAGTCTCGAAGTACTTGGCGGCGAACGGCTCGGCCAGATCGGGGCGCGGGGTGGCGGAGAAGCCACGGGCCACGGCTTCGAGCTGGGAGTTGGTCAGCTCGTCGTTGTGGAGTGCCTGATCCCAAGCCCATTCCTTGGCTTGCGTCGTGGCCATGGAGGCGCGGGCGCCGTAGGCGAACTCGCGGTTTTCCGTGGTCTCCTTCTTGGCGAGCTGCGCGTCCACGTCGTCGTTGGTCATCTCGTTGACGGAGGTGAGCGCTTGGACGATGGTCCACGTGAAGTTGTTGTCGATTTCGAGGCCTTCAAGACGCACGGTGCCGTCCAGCAGACCGTGTGCGTTGGCGGCGAATGCGGCATCGCCCTCCTCGCCATAGCCCAGGTAGGCGGTGGCGAGCTGGAACTGGGTGTCCGAGCCGGCTGCGGCGGCGTTGGCCAGGGTCCACAGCTCGGCGGCCACGTGGCGCAGCACATCGTCGCGGCGGGCTGGCGCCACGTAGTGGTGGGCGGTGGTGCCCATGCAGGCCAGCGCGTAACGGAAGGTGGTGGATTCGGTTTCCGTGGCCAGAAGACGCAGGGTCATGTCCACGAAGCGTTCGGCCGGGAATTCGCCGTCACGGGTCATATCCCAGAAGGCGAGCCAGGTCACGGCGCGGGCCAGGGCATCGTCGAAACGATGCAGGTTGGCTTCGGCGAATGCCTGGGATTCGGCGTCGAAACGAATCTTGGTGTAGGTCAGGTCATCGTCGTTGACCAGCACGAATGCCGGGCGCGGCTTGCCTGCCGCGGCCTCGACGATGGTGGTTTCGCCATCCACGTCGAGTTCGAACTGCTCGGTGCGCACGATCTTGCCGGTTGCGGCGTCTTCATTGTAGAAGCCGACGGCCAGGCGATGCGGACGCAGCACCGGGTGTTCGGCCGGCGCGCTCTGGGTGAGCTTCAGTTCGGCGATGGTGCCGTCCGCGTTTACGGTCAGGCCGGTGGCGATCGTGTTGATGCCGGATTCCTCCAGCCACTTGGCGCTCCAGGCCTTGAGATCGCGGCCGGAGGTCTTCTCCAGTTCGCTCAGCAGGTCGGCCAGGGTGGCGTTGGAGTAGGCGTGGCGGTTCAGGTAGTTGTGGATACCTTCGAAGAACTGCGTGCGGCCCACGTAGAATGCCAGCTGCTTCAGCACGGAGGCGCCCTTGGCGTAGGTGATGCCGTCGAAGTTGACGTAGGTGTCGTTGAGGTCGTTGATCGGGGCGACGATTGGGTGCGTGGTGGGCAGCTGATCCTGGCGCAACGCCCAGCTCTTCTCACCGGAGCAGAAGGTGGCCCAGGCGTCGTGCCATTCGGTGGCTTCAGCAGTGGCCAGCGTGGAGGTGAATTCGGCGAAGGACTCGTTGAGCCACAGGTCGTTCCACCACTTCATGGTCACGTAGTCGCCGAACCACATGTGGGCCAGCTCGTGCAGCACGGTCACCACGCGGCGCTCGGCCAGCGCGTCGGTCACCTTGGATTCGAACACGTAGGAGTCACGGATGGTGACCATGCCGATGTTCTCCATGGCGCCCGCGTTGTATTCGGGAACGTAGATCTGGTCGAACTTGGCGTACGGGTAGGGCACGCCCCAGGTCTTGGCGTAGAACGCGAAGCCCTTCTTGGTGATGTCGAACAGGTAGTCGACGTCCTTCGCGAAGGCCTTGGCCAACGACTGTCGGCAGTACTGGGCCATCGGCACGGTGCGACCGTCTTCGTTCAGGTATTCGGTGTGCCATTCGGCGTACGGGCCGGCGCAGATGGCGGTCAGGTAGGAGCTCATCACCGGGGTCGGCTCGAAGTCCCACAGACGGGTGCTTTCGTTCGGCTTGTCGCCGAGGGTGCCGTCGAGGGTTTCGCGCGGATCGTCCTCGATGGTGGCAACCGGCATGTTGGAGGTGACGATCCAGCTGGCGGGAGCGAGCACCTTGAAATCGAAGGTGGCCTTCAGGTCAGGCTGGTCGAACACGGCGTAGACGCGGCGCGCGTCCGGCACCTCGAACTGGGAGTACAGGTAGATGTTGCCATCGGACGGGTCGACCGAGCGGTGCAGGCCCTCGCCGGTGTTGGAGTAACGGCACTTGGCTTCGACGGTGACCTCGTTCTTCTCCTTGAGGTCGGTCAGTTCGATGCGGTTGTCCTGGAAGGCCACGGCTGGGTCCAGGGACTTGCCGTTGAGGTCGATGGATGTCACTTCGTCGGCAATCAGGTCGAGGAAGGTCGACGAACCAGGCTTCGCGTTGAAGCAGATGAGCGACTTGGAACCGAAGTTCTTCGCGCCGACCGTCAGGTCAAGGTCGACGTGATAGTGAATCGGCGCTTCGATAACGGCCTTACGTTCTTCGGCTTCAATACGAGTGAGATTAGAACCGGGCATGACTTCAATTACTCCTTACGGTCGTCCCTGGATAATCCGGACTACTTGGTTTCTACGGTTTCGACGTCCTGGGCGATGTCGGCCACGACGGGCACGATCATCGGCTTGCGGTGCAGCTGGCGCGCAACCCAGCTGCCGAGCGTGCGGCGCATGGTCTGCTGCAGCTTGTAGGTGTCACGCGTGCCCTGCATCATCTGGTCGTTGAGCTGTTCGACGATCTGGTGACGCACCTTGTCGAACTCGCTTTCGTCCTCGGCCACGGCGTTCAGGTAGATCTTCGGGCCGGTGACGACCTCGTGGTTGTCGGTGTCGACCACCACGAACGCGGATACGAAGCCCTCGGTGCCGAGAATGCGGCGCTTTTCCAGCTCGTCATCGGTCAGCTCGCCGACGGAATCGCCATCGACGTACACGTAACCGCACGGCACGGAGCCGACGACCGCGGCCTTGCCGTGATACAGGTCGACCACGGCGCCGTCTTCGGCCAAGACCACGTTCTGCGGGTCCACGCCGGTCTTGACGGCGATCAGGCCGTTGGCCACCAGGTGACGGTTCTCGCCGTGGATCGGCATGGCGCACTTGGGCTTGACGATGTTGTACATGTACAGCAGCTCGCCCTCGTTGCAGTGGCCGGACACATGCACGGCGGCGTTGTCGCGGTTGACGACCTTGGCGCCGAGCTGCACGAGCTTGTTGATCACCTTGTAGACGCCGTGCTCATTGCCTGGAATCAGGGAGCTGGCGAGAATCACGGTGTCGAACTCGTTGATGTGGATGTCGCGGTGGTTGCCGTCGGCGATGCGGCCGAGTGCGGCCATCGGTTCGCCCTGGGAACCGGTGCACATGAAGACGAGCTTGTCGTCCTGAATGTCGTTGGCCTGCTTCAGGTCCACGACGGTGCCTTCGGGGATGTGCAGGTAGCCGAGGTCGGCGGCGATGGACATGTTGCGCACCATCGAACGGCCGACGAACACGACCTTGCGGCCGTACTTGTGGGCGGCGTCCACCACCTGCTGCACACGGTGCACGTGGGAGGAGAAGCTGGCGACGATGATCTTGCGGGTGGCCTGGGCGAACGCTTGGTCAAGGGCCGGGCCGATGGAGGTCTCGGGCTTGACGAAGCCGGGCACCTCGGCGTTGGTGGAGTCCATCATCAGCAGGTCCACGCCCTTTTCGCCGATCTTGCCGAATTCGACGAGGTCGGTGATGCGGTGGTCGAGCGGCAGCTGGTCGAGCTTGATATCGCCCGTGTCGATCAGGGAGCCGGCCGGGGTCTTGACGTAGACGGCCAGGGCGTCCGGGATGGAGTGGGTGACGTTGACGAATTCGAGGTCGAAGGGGCCCACCTTGAGCTTCTCACGGCCGGCAACCTCAACCTTGGTGGGGTTCTGGTGGTGTTCCTTGCACTTGGCGTCCACGAAGGCGAGGGTCAGCTTGGAGCCGATCAGCGGGATGTCCGGACGCAGCTTGAGCAGGTAGGGCACGCCGCCGATGTGGTCCTCGTGGCCGTGGGTGAGCACCAGGGCGTCGACCTTGTCGAGACGGTTCTTGATGTAGCTGAAATCGGGCAGGATGAGATCCACGCCCGGCTGCTCCTCCTCGGGGAAGAGCACGCCGCAGTCGATGAGCAGCAGGTGACCGTTGTATTCGATCACGTTCATGTTGCGGCCGATTTCGCCCAAGCCGCCGAGCGGCGTGATGCGCATGGAGCCCTTGCGGTACTTCGGCGGGGCGATCAGCACGGCATCCTGCTGGGGTGCGGTGGCCTGCCGGGTGGCGTTGATCTTACGGGACGGCGTACGGCTGTTGGATCCGTTGGCGTTGCGGCCGCGCGCGGAACCGCGACGGCGAGAATTCGTGTTCTTGCTTGTTTTCTTTTGTTCTTGTGCCATAACCTTTTTGGGATTTCTGTTGTGGTGCCTCTGCTCTGTCATGCAGGGGCGGCGGGCTGGCAACCCGTATGCAGCGTTTCGGGCTTACAGCAGTCCGGCAGCGCGCATGCCCTCTTCAGCCTTGTCAAGCTGAGTGGCGTCGGGACCGATGTTCGGCAGACGCATGGTGGTGGAGGGGATAACGCCCTTGACCTTGAGCGCAGCCTTGGCCATGACGGCCTGATAGCCGTCGCCATTCAACGCATGGACAAGGGGGGCGAGCTGGTTGGCGAGGCGACGGGCGGTGGTGATATCGCCGCGATCGAATGCCTGGACAAGCTGCTGCATGGGGTTGGAGGCGACGTGGGCAATCACCGAAATGATGCCGACGGCGCCGATGGAGAGGAACGGCAGGAACAGGCCGTCATCGCCGGAATACCAGGCGAGGCCGGTGCGCTGCTGCTTCTCCACTGCGGCTGCAAGATCGCCGGTGGCGTCCTTGACAGCCTTGACGTGTTCAAGTTCGGCCAGTCGGTCGTAGGTTTCGACCTTGACCTTCAAGCCGGTACGGCCGGGAACATCGTAGACGATGATCGGCTTTTCGGCGGATTCGTCGACGGCCTTGTAGTGGCCGACGATACCGTCCTGCGAGGGGCGGGAATAGTAAGGCATGACGACGAGCACCGCGTCGGCGCCCGCTTCCTGAGTCTGTTCGACCATACGCACGGTGTGTGCGGTGTCGTTGGAGCCGGCGCCGGAAATCACCGGAACGTCGACGACCTCCTTGACGGCCCTGACCAGCTCGACCTTCTCATCCATATGGGTGACGGGCGATTCACCGGTGGTGCCATTGACCACCAGACCATCCGCGCCATCGGCGACGAGGTATTTGGCGAGCTTCTGCGCGGCGGCGAAATCGACGCTGCCGTCGGATTTCATCGGGGTGACCATAGCCGGCAGAATGCGGCCGAAAGGTGCTGGCTCAAGAAGGTGCATGTCATGCTCGCTCATAGTGTTCACCGTACTTCCCATTGTGGACTCTTATACTACGTACCTTGATTGTTGCTGAATGCGTGGCATTATGGCCGGAGCCGGTGGCAATGCCGTGATGCGCGTCCCGGCGCGCTTCCCTGCCTGAAATGCGGGGGCGACTACTGGTCGACTGCGGGTCGATTACAGGTCGAGGAAGTGGTCGAGGCCGATGGTCAGGCCGGCCGGAGCGTCGCCGGCGAGCTTGCGCACGGCAAGCAGGACGCCGGGCATGAAGCTGGTGCGGTCGAAGCTGTCGGCCCGAATGGTCAGCTGCTCGCCGGCGTTGCCGAAGAGCACTTCCTCGTGGGCGTTGAGGCCGCGCAGACGCACGGCGTGCACGTGGATGCCGTCGACCACCTGGCCGCGTGAGCCGCCATCGGTCTCGGTGGCGTCCGGCACGGGGGCGAGTCCTGCGGCCTTGCGTGCTTCGGCGATGCCGTGGGCGGTGTGGATGGCGGTGCCGGAGGGGGCGTCCACCTTGGTGGGGTGGTGCAGTTCGATGACTTCGGCGGATTCGAAGTATTTCGCGGCCTTGGTGGCAAAGTAGTCGGCCAGCACGGCGGAGATCGCGAAATTAGGTGCGATGAAGACCTTCTGGGTTTCGGGCTTCGGGCCGTTGGCGATGGCGGATTTGACCTGGGTGAGTTTCTCGTCGGTCCAGCCGGTGGTGCCGA
>ERZ773134.1395-NODE-1395-length-20604-cov-3.434230_pt1 | contig 20604 bp, 18 predicted proteins | sample MGYA00580856_ERZ773134 | MGnify/ENA primary metagenome ERZ773134 (study PRJEB29015, sample SAMEA2737823) | human gut metagenome | biome: human gut; feature: human-associated habitat; material: faeces | place: China | collected 2012 ... | reverse complement strand
GCAAGTAGCGAAGCGGATTGCGAATGTCCGCTTTACGATCTGTCTGCAGACCGGCGGTTTTTTAATCAAATCAAGGAAATCTCCTGCAGGGTTGCGAAAAGCAATAAGCAGTGGGTGGAAACTTGTCCGGTGTTCTAAGATCAGAATCCGAAATCTTCATAGTCCTCCGGTGTAAACTTATGATAGATCATATGCTCACCCTCCAGGGACAGACAATACCGGTAGTCATCTGGGATCCCGTCTTCGAAATATACAAGATAATCAAATCCGGTTCCGGTTGTTTTTTCCACGTGTACATGGTCAGAATAAGCATGAAAAACGTCCATCACTTCATCCAGAGTACAGCCATGACGGGCAACTGTGCCTATAAAGCGTACCAGAAATTCACTTGGCTTTCGGTTTTCGTGAACGTAGTCCGAGGCCTGAGGCGGCAGGGTGATGCAGAAACGTCCGTTTTTGGAAGAAGCCGTTACTTTTCCAAGACGGTCACAGGCATAATCTGAGAATTCTTCCATTGCATGCTGCATTTCTTCTTCCGTAAGCTCTGTGCCAAGAAGGCGGTTCAGAGACTGCAGCGGATAATAAAAACGGGTAACTCCGCTCATGTATCCGATCTTTACCTGTTGTTCCTGGATCATATCCAGGAGATTATTTTCCAGTTTTTTGAAATTCATTGTGTTTTTCCTTTCCGGGGTCTGAAGGTTTATTGAACTGCATACATTCAGATCCCATTTTTTTCGCAGATATCATTGAGACAGCAGCGGTCACAGTAAGGTTTTGTCCGCGCTGTACAGACTTCTCTTCCATGATTGACAAGACGGTGGCAGAGATCATTGCCTTCTTCCGGAGGGATGATCTTCCAGAGAGCCATTTCCACCTTTTTCGGATCCTTCATGTCATGGACAAGGCCGATGCGGTTGGAAAGGCGGATACAGTGAGTATCTGTTACAATGGCAGGCTTGCCGAATACGTCACCCATGATCAGGTTTGCGCTTTTTCGGCCCACACCGGGAAGCTTCAGAAGTGCGTTAAAGTCTTCTGGTACCTTGTCGTGATACTGTTCGTGGAGAATGCGCATACAGGCGCTGATATCCCGGGCTTTGCTTTTTCCAAGGCCGCAGGGACGTACAATGGCTTCGATCGCTTCCGGCTCTGCAGCTGCCAGGGCTGCCACATCCGGGTATTTTGCATAGAGATCCTGAACTACTACATTGACCCGGGCATCGGTACACTGAGCTGCCAGACGGACACTTACAAGAAGCTTCCAGGCATCATCATAATCCAGTGTACAGTCTGCATCAGGATATTCCTTTTTTAAACGGCTGATAACTTCATAGGCCAGTTCCTGTGTTGTCATTTGTATATGAACCATCCTTTCAATTTCGGTTATATTGCTGAACTACTACAGCCAGGATGATACCACAGCATTCGGAGAATTACAAGGTGGACAGGAGTACGGAAGCAGTGTTTGGCATTCGGAAATTTTATCGGCAGAGCAATGTGGGGAATCCCCCCCAGGGGCTTGTTAATACCCTGACAATTTGGTACATTAAACGTGACCTGTGGGGGACCTGATTTCCCTCACGTGAATAGAAAAGTGCGGAGGAATCAACGTGGAAAAACTTCTCGATGAAATCGAATCTTACTGGAGCACCCGTACAGAAGGGTACTCCGAAGTGAATCATAAAGAGCTTGCGGGAACGCAGAAAAACGCATGGCTTAAGGTACTGACCAGTCAGTTTCCGGACAAGCCCAAGGAAGAGATCCGTATCCTGGATATCGGAACAGGCCCCGGATTTTTTCCTGTGATCCTGGCAGAAGCCGGATATCATGTAGATGCAGTAGATTATACGGAAGGAATGCTGGAAAAGGCAAAGGAAAATGCGGGAGACCTTTGCCGGAACATCCGTTTTTGGAGGATGGATGCACAGAAGCTGGATTTTGAGGATAATACCTTTGACGTGGTCATTTCACGAAATCTTACCTGGAATCTGGAACATCCTGATGTTGCTTACAGAGAGTGGGTCCGTGTACTGAAGGCAGGAGGAAGGCTTTTGAATTTTGATGCCAACTGGTATGGCTATCTTTATGAGGAAGAACAGCGTAAGGCCTACGAACACGACCGGAAAAATGTGGAAAACAACAGCCTGGATGATCACTATCTCTGTACAGATATTGAGCGCATGGAACGGATTGCCCTCCAGGTACCGCTGTCAAAGATCAGCCGTCCCCGTTGGGACGTAAAAACTCTCAGAGAAGCAGGACTTCTTGGAATCCGCACAGACACAGAAATATGGAAAACGGTCTGGAGTGAGGAAGAGAGATTGAATTATCAGTCCACACCGATGTTTATGGTAACCGGTGTAAAGCCGGATCATTTCCTGAATCTTCCGGTTGCGGCAGGAGAAAAAACAGAAGGCTTTCTTGAACTCGGAGATGGAGAATTTGTCCTTCCGGCAACCATCATCCGTGGAAAAGATCCGGGAAAAACCGTTCTCGTCACAGCAGGTCTTCATGCAGGAGAGTATGTGGGAATCCAGACTCTGATCGAGCTGTCGAAGCGGCTGAAGCCGGAAAAGGTAAAGGGCCAGCTGGTTCTGGTAAAAGTGCTGAACCGGGAAGACTTTGAGAAGCGTGCAGGCAGTATCAGCTGGGAAGACGGAAAAAATCTGAACCGTGTTTTCCCGGGCAAAAAGGACGGAACAAAAATGGAACGTCTGGCGGCAGCTATCACAGAATCCCTGATCCGGAAGGCGGATTATTATATCGATCTTCACGGTGGTGACGATTATGAGGAGCTGACTCCGTATGTATATTTTGCGGGCGTGGCAAAGCCGGAGATCGTGGAAGCCTCTCGAAAAATGGCAGAGCAGGTTGATGTCCCATATATGGTACAGTCAAATGTGAGTACAGGCGGCGCCTATAATTATGCGGCAAGTACCTGCGATATTCCGGCTGTGCTTCTGGAAAGGGGATGTATGGGAACCTGGCAGCGGGAGGAAGTGGATTCCATGCGCCGGGATGTGCGGAATATTCTCTGCAGCATTGGGGCCTACAGAGGAATCCGCTCCCACAGCACCTATTATCCTCTGAAGATGGATGACGTACGTTACCAGTGTGCCAGTGTCAACGGTCTCTGGTACCCGGTGAAGAAACCAGGCGATATCGTTCATCAGGATGAGTATCTCGGAGAGATCCGTGATTATGAGGGAAATGTCCAGGAAATCTGTCGTGCAGACATGGATGGTGTGATCCTTTATCAGGTATCAAGCCTTCAGGTTGTGGAAGGCGGCCCTGTGATCACCTACGGAAATATCGTAAGAGAAAAAGATGAGCGGAAAACAAGGATCGCTCAGTACTGGACCAGGCGCAGCGACAGCTTTCTGGAACAGAGAAGAGCAGAGCTTCACAGTGCACTTGCAGGCCGCTGGATGGCTGAGCTTAAGAAGTATCTGCCGGAGAAAAAGAATCTCAGGATCCTGGATGTAGGCTGCGGAACCGGATTTTTTACCATTCTTCTTGCAAAGGAAGGCCATCAGGTAACCGGGATCGATCTGACGCCGGATATGATCACTCATGCAAAGGAGCTGGCTGAGGAAGAAAAAGCAGACTGCCGGTTTATGGTGATGGATGCAGAAGCTCCGGATTTTCCGGATGAGGAATTTGATGTGATCGTATCCCGGAATCTTACCTGGACACTTCCGGACGCGGAGCATGCTTATCAGGAATGGTTCCGCGTACTGAAACCGGGCGGAGTGATGATAAATCTGGATGCAAATTACGGGGCAGCAGACTTTGCGGACACTGCGGATCTTCCGGAGAATCATGCCCATCATCAGATCCAGGATGAACTGATGCAGGAATGTGAGGATATCAAGCGGCAGTTGCCTATCAGCTCTTTTCTGCGTCCGGCATGGGATCTGGAAACGCTGAGCCGTACAGGTGTGGAAGAATTTTCCTTTGATCTTGGTATCAGCAAGCGTATTTATACAGAAAAAGACGAGTTTTACAATCCGACCCCGATGTTTTTGATCTTTGCGAAGAAAACGAGGTAGGAGCATGCTGAATATCAAACAGATCCAGTATTTTGCGGCCTGTGCCAAAACAGGTTCCTTCAGCCAGGCTGCAGAGCTGCTTTTTACCACGCAGTCAAATGTAAGCAAGGTGATCCGTTCCATGGAAGACGATATGCGTACTCAGCTGTTTGTCCGTCATGCAAAGGGCATAGAGCTGACACCGGAAGGAGAACGTGCATATATCCATGTGCAGAGGATCCTGGAAAATATAGATGAACTGGAAATGCAGGCACAGCCACTTGCAAAAAGCAACCTGTGTGTATGCTTTCATCCCAGCTCCTGGTTTGCGGATACCTTCGTAACGTATTATGAAGCACATAAGTGCGATGATCTTCATTATCAGGTTTATGCAGCAGATACCCATGAGATCATAAAACGTGTGAAAGCCAGACAGGATGATATGGGATTTGCCTATGTGATGCAGAATCAGCTGGCAGCGTTCCAGTATTTTCTTTCCCGGAATTACCTGGAATTTGAACTGCTGACGGAAACCGAGGTAAATATTTATACCGGGAAAGGGAAAGCGGATACGGCAGATGAGGGGGATTTTAATATGTCCCAGCTCAGGCTGATCCAGAGATTTCCCGATGAATTTTCCCCGGATAATTACCGGAACCTTGTAGAGGAAAACGGTCATTCCGCAGTGGAGGCAGAGACTGTAGTCGTAACAAACAGTGATTATATCGTGGAACGTCTTCTTGGTTCCGGAGAGCTGTGTAATATCAGTGGTGCGGATCTTTCCGGCCGTGATCCGGGATATTCCTCCGTGAAATATACATTTCCGGGAGAAGGCCAGAAACTTGTTTACGGGTGCATCTGCCGGAGAGGTGAAGAGCTCAGTGAACAGGGAAAGGATTTTCTGGGATTCGTGAAGGAAAGACTTCAGATTTCCGGGAAGTGATAAAAGAATAAAGCAAAAGACCAGACGGGATTTTTCTGCACGGGACATAGGCTCCTGATACAGAAAAGTCCCGTTTTTTATATGGAATACATATCCATGCAAAACCCGACTGTCCAATATCCCCGTACCGGGGTTGTCCGAAATCTGTTAAATGATAAAATAATATCAGCAGCACACTCCGCGTGCTGTATATAAAAACACTGTGATGCACATAACCTCCGCGCACTCCTATTTGTGCATACAAATGTTTTGTCGAATAATAACACGACCCTTTCAAAAGCAGTTATGGTTTTGAATACCATAACTGCTTTTGAAATATGAACACTAATCGCTCCACGATTTGTGTTCATGAGCATGCAGCAGAGCGGAATGCAAATGCCTGCCTTACATGTAAGTAAAGGGCAGTGGGAAAGGAAAATTATGAACAAAGAAAATAAACTCGTCATCCGGATTCTGAAGCGGATTCTTCTGCTTGCTGTGGTTATGTTTCTGCTGTCTGTGGTGGTGTTTTGGCTGGCGAGACTGGCACCGGGAGATCCCCTGCAGTCCTTTTACGGAGATTCCCTGGAAATGATGACCAGTGAGGAAGTGGCTGCGGCCAGAACGAGACTGGGACTGGATCAGGGGATCGGGGTACAGTATGTAAGGTGGTTTACCAACGTAGTCCATGGTGATTTCGGATTGTCGCTGAAATACAGGCAGCCGGTTATGAATGTGATCAAACCGCTGATCGGAAATACTCTGGTGCTGGGAGGAATTGCTTATATTGTGATCTTTATACTGGCAGTTCTGATCGCCATATTCTGTACGCTCCATGAGGATCAGTGGATCGACCGGCTGATCTGCAAGATCGGAACAGCAGCCTATTATGTGCCGGCTTTCTGGCTTGGTGTGGTACTGATCCTGATCTTCAGTGTAAATCTTGGATGGTTCCCAAGCAGCGGTGCCTATGATGTAGGAATGTCAGATAGTATCGGCAATCGTATGAAGCATATGATCCTTCCGCTGGTAGTAATGATCTTCAGCCATCTCTGGTATTACGCATATATGATACGTAACAAATTCCTGGATGAGGTGCGGAAGGATTATGTACTTCTTGCCAGATCCAAGGGACTTTCCAAAAGAAAGATCCTGTGGAAGCATTGTCTTCGAAATGTAATGCCGACGATCGTGAGTATCATGGCAGTTTCGGTACCCCATGTAACCGGTGGGACTGTAACTGTGGAGGCTGTTTTCAATTATGCGGGAATTGGAAACCTTGCAGTGGAATCTGCAAAATATCATGATTATAATCTGCTGATGATCGATGTGCTGATCACGGGATTTATCGTATTTTTAAGCAGCTTTGTTGCACAGACTGTCAATGAAGAGATCGATCCAAGAATGAAGGATTCGGAGGTGAGGGTATGGTAGCTGACCGGAAGCTTTCAGAAGCTGAGCTTTTTCAGGTAGTTGGTGCCGGGTGGAAGCAGCATGAATCTGAAAAACGGAAAAAAACATTTCGGGAAAGGCTGAAGGGGAAACCGGTATTTTCCCTGTTCCTGCTTTTTCTGATCGTTTTGGGCTGTGTATTTGCGAATGTTGTGGCAAATCATGATCCCTCAGGTTTTTATCTCCAGAATCTGAATACACCACCAGGAAAGGAATTTATCTTTGGAACGGATTCGCTTGGAAGAGATATTTATTCACTGATCTGGTATGGCGGAAGGGTTTCTCTGGTAATCGGACTTCTGGGTGCGGCGATCATTACCCTGGTCGGTGTTACCTACGGATGCATCAGCGGAACAGCAGGTCCAAAGGTGGATTCGGTTATGATGCGGTTTACGGAAATGTGCGGAAGTATTCCGACCCTTCTGCTGATCCTGATCCTGTCTGCGGTTATTCAGGCCAATGATGTGATCAGCATATCTGTGATCATCGGTATTACCGGGTGGTTTGCACTGGCACGTATTGTAAGAAGTGAAGTGCGGCAGATAAGGAACAGTGATTATGTAATGTATGCAAGACTTTGCGGAGGAAGTTTTGGATATGTGATGTATCACCATCTGATACCGAATTTTGTTTCGGCGATCATGTTTGTGGTGATCTCTTCGATAAGCAGCTGTATTACCATGGAATCTACTTTAAGCTTTCTTGGCCTTGGGCTTCCGGCAGATGTAGTTTCCTGGGGAAGTATGCTCTCGCTGGCAAATAAAGCACTGATCATGAATACCTGGTGGGTGATCGTGATCCCGGGAGTTTTTCTGGTCATTACTTTAATGTGTATTACCAGTATGGGAAGCTTTGTGAGAAGTGAGGTAAATAATCATTACAGCAATCTCTGATGCAGTCAGAAAAAATATTTGGACGCAAACCGTGATAAAACATTTCGAAGTGTGGATAACCGGTTTGAAAATAAGGAAAGATGAGGAAAACAGAATGAAAAAGAGAACAGAAATCAACTATGGCAGAAAATATGCGGCGATAACACTGGCAGTAGTGACCGCAGCATGTACAGGAGCAACTGCAGGCAGTGTGGTAACAGTAGCTGCGGCAGAAGAAAACAAAACTCTGGTATATGCAGGTGAGTCAGAAAGTACGATCAATCCCCTTCTGAATAACCATGATGAACTTCCGGATCTTATTTTTTCAGGACTGATGAAATATGATGCCAATGGAAAGCCGGTAGAGGATCTTGCAGAGAGCTATACCTTTGACAAGGATACCAATACCTATACTTTTAAGCTTCGAGATGGTGTTAAGTGGCATGATGGAGAAGATTTCAATGCAGAGGATGTTGTATACACCTATAAGGAGCTTACAGAGGATGAAACTCTGGGAGCCAGTATCACCAGCAATTACCAGGACATTACAAGTATTGAGGCACCGGATGATCAGACTGTGATCTTTACACTGGATCAGTATGATGCTGCCATGCTGGATTACTTTACCATGGGAATCCTTCCTGAGCATCTTCTGGAAGGAGAGGACGTGAATACTACATCCTTTAATCAGAATCCGGTGGGAACAGGTCGTTATAAATTTGAAGACTGGGATGCTACCGGCGGAATGATCACACTGAAACGAAATGAAGATTATTACGGAAAGGTTCCGAATATTGAAACCGTTGTATACCGTACAGTATCGGATGAGACTGCAAAGGCAACCATGCTCCAGTCCGGTGAGGCAGATCTTGCATGGCTGAATTCCAACTATGCTTCTCAGTTCAAGGATAAGGACGGATATAATTACTGGGAGTTCACCACAGCAGATTACCGTGGAGCTGCCATGGATATGAGCACAAATTTCTGGAAGGAAAACGGAGATTCCATCGGCGTTCTGAATTATGCGCTGGATAAGGATTCCATTATTGCAGGTGTTCTTGCAGGACAGGGAGAGGCGGCATACAGCCCGATCCAGAGAAATCCTCTCGGAACAGATAAGGAAGCTAATATCTACTCCTATGATCTGGATACCTTTGCAAAGAAGATGGAAGAGCTGGGATGGAAAAAAGGTGATGATGGGATCTATGAGAGAAACGGACAGAAGTTCCACTTTACCATCCAGGTACGTGATTACGAAGAAGAGCGTGTGGATATTGCCAATGTCATGTCTGATATGCTGAAGCAGGCTGGCGTGGAAATGGAAGTAAAGCTTGTTACCAAATTTGACTGGGATGCAGGATACAATGGATTCCTTGCAGGTTATTCAACACAGTTTGACCCGGATATGGCATATGTAAACTTTGTAACCGACGCAAGTGGAAATAACATGCATTATTCCAATGCAGATGTGGACAAATATCTTGAGGAAGGCCGTCACGGTGAGACTGAGGAAGCCAGAAAAGAGGCTTACAGTGAATTCGAAAAGGCATACGCCGAGGCACCTGGAATCCTTCTGGTTGCTTATCTCCAGGGAGATTATGTAGGCGTTTCCGGACTTGACGGACTGGATACCACACGTGTTCTGGGACATCATTCCGTAGGTGTTATGTGGAATATTGAAGACTGGACCATTACAAAATAAGGAAAAGATCATGCAGGAAACCGTTTTGGAATTAAAAAACTATTCGGTAAGCTTTGACACACCGGACGGCGAGGTACAGGCCGTCCGGAATGTTGACCTCACGGTAAAAAAAGGAGAGATACTTTGTATCGTAGGTGAGTCCGGATGTGGAAAAACCGTTATGTGCCGTAGTGTGATGAAGCTTCTGCCACCGAATGCACATGTAAAAAGCGGAGAGATCAGTCTCTGCGGAGAGAATATCACAGCTTATAAGAGAAAAAAAATGGAAAAGCTGTGCGGAAGTAAGGTAAGCATGGTGTTCCAGGACCCTATGCTGACGCTGAATCCAACGATCCCTGTTGGCAAACAGATCACAGAGGCTATCATCAAAAATCAGAAAGTATCCAGGGATGAGGCCAGAAAAAAAGCTGTGGAAATGCTGAAGCTGGTAGGAATTCCGGATGCAGAACAGCGCTATGGCCTGCAGCCTCATTTTTTTTCCGGTGGAATGCGTCAACGTTGTGTTCTGGCTATTGCACTGGCCTGTGATCCGGAAATATTGTTTGCCGATGAGGCGACTACAGCACTGGATGCAACCGTGGAAGCAAAGATTCTGGATCTGCTTCTTGAGCTGAGAGAAAAAACAGGGATCAGTATTGTGTTCATATCTCATGATCTTGGAGCTGTTGCAAGGATCGCAGACAGAGTTGCAGTTATGTATGCAGGAAAGATCATTGAGATCGGGACAGCGGAAGAGGTTTATTATGATCCCCGGCATCCTTATACCTGGGGACTTTTGTCTTCTCTGCCTGTATTTGCAGGTGAAAAAGGGGAGCTGAATCCGATCCCCGGAATGCCGCCCTCTCTTTTGGATCCTCCGCCGGGAGATGCGTTTGCCGTTCGAAATCCCCAGGCGCTGGCAATCGATTATGAACAGACTCCTCCGATGTTTAAAGTCAGTGATACGCATTATGCAGCCACATGGCTTCTGGATGAAAGAGCTCCGAAAATAGAAATGCCCTCCATTTTGAAGGACAGATTACAGGAAAACAGCGGTCGTAAACAGAAAATGGATAAAAAGAAAGCGTCATTTTTACAGAAAACAGAACAGAAACAGGCGCCTGTACTGATCGAAGCCAGAAATCTGAAGCAGCATTTCCGTATCCGTTCCGATTATACGATCCATGCAGTGGATGATGTTTCCTTCAGTATCCGGGAAGGTGAGATCATGGCGCTGGTGGGTGAGACCGGCTGCGGGAAATCCACGACAGCCAGAACGCTTGCAGGAATCTACCGGCCTACAGGCGGGGAGATCTTTTATCAGGGAGAAAGAGTGCCGGATAAAAAGGATCCTTTCGGAATGCGGAAGAAAATGCAGACTGAGATCCAGATGATCTTTCAGGATTCGGGCGCTGCACTGAATCCCCGAATGAGCATACGGCAGATCATGCTGGAGCCTGTAAAGATCAGCCGCAGGATCCGTGACAGAGAAATGCTGGAAAACAGGCTTCGGGAAATCCTGAAGGAGACAGGACTGGATGAAAGCATTCTGTCGAAAAAGCCGGGAGAGCTTTCCGGCGGACAGAGACAGAGAGTTGCCATAGGAAGAAGCCTTCTCATGGAACCACGTCTTATCATTGCGGATGAACCGATCGCATCGTTGGATATTTCTATCCAGGCACAGATCGTCATGCTTTTTAAAAAGCTTCAGCAGGAAAAAAGATTTTCTTTTCTTTTTATTGCCCATGATCTGTCAATGGTACGTTTTTTAAGCGATACAACAGGTGTGATGAAAAACGGAAAGCTGGTAGAAATGGCACCTACAAAAGAGCTTTTTGAGAATCCGCAGCATCCTTATACACAGTCCCTGCTTTCTGCGATCCATATCCCGGATCCGCTGGAAGAGAGAAAACGAAGGCTGATCGAGTATGAAGAGCTACAGTCGCTTGGAGAGGGCTGGAAAGAATTATCCGCATGTCACTGTGTGAGAATATAAGAGCATAATGGAATACATATGTATGACAAAATGGAATGTGAAAAATCCCCCCGCCGGGGTTGTGGCAGAACAGCCGTGTTGTTAAACTTTTGTTATTCGAAATACTGAGAAACAAAGTGCGGAGAGGAAAATATGAGAAAATATATAATAAAACGGTTGCTGCAGCTGATCCCGGTCCTGATCGGGATCACATTTCTTTCTTTTGCCATGATGCGGCTTGCCGGCGGAGATGCAGTAACCTATATGTATGAAAATGCAGGCTCTGCAGTATCCCAGGAGGTCATTGACAATGCAAAGGCGGAATATGGCCTTGATAAACCATTCCTTGTACAATATGCTACCTGGTTTGCGGGAATGGTAACCGGAGATATGGGAGAGAGCTATGTGTCTCACAGAGATGTCTATGAAACCTTTATTTCAAAGCTTCCGGCAACGATGATGCTGACTCTGTCATCGATCCTTCTTACAATTGTTCTTGCGATCCCGTTGGGAATCCTGTCAGCAGTAAAGCACAACAAATGGGTAGATTATCTGATAAGACTTTTAAGCTTTATCGGCAATTCCATGCCGAATTTTTTTGCTGCCATGGTGCTGATGTATTTTCTGTCCATCAGGCTGGGCGTTTTGCCGGTAGTCACAAATGCAGATCTCGGACAGAGTATTATTCTGCCGACGCTGACACTGGCGATCTCCATGGCTGCAAAATATACCAGACAGGTGCGTGCCACGGTTCTGGAAGAACTGAATAAGGATTATGTGACCGGAGCCCGGGCAAGAGGGATCCGCAGTCGTGTGATCATCTGGAAGAGTGTAATGAAGGCTTCCATGCTGACGATCATCACACTGCTGGCGCTGTCCATCGGTAATCTTCTGGGAGGAACTGCCATTGTGGAAAATATCTTTATGTGGGATGGTGTCGGAAAACTGGCGGTAGATGCGATCACCATGCGTGACTATCCGATCATCCAGGCCTATGTGGCATGGATGGCGGTCATTTATGTTCTGGTAAATCTGGTGACAGATATTATTTACCACTATCTGGATCCGAGAGTACGACTTGGAGGTGACAGAGCATGAGTGGAAAAAATAATATCACAGTCCGGAAGCAGAAAATCCGGAAAAATCATACAAAAGCAAAGCTTGTCTTTTTTCTTGTGCTTACAGCATTGCTTCTGTTTGTAGCGGCATTTGCAAAATATCTCTGCCCTTATGATCCTTATGCCCAGGATCTGGCACTTGCCCAGAAACCGCCGGGACCGGAGCATCTGCTCGGGACAGACCGTTATGGAAGAGATATGCTTTCCCGTGTGATCATAGGAAGTACGACCAGTATTTATGCAACGCTGCTCTTGGTTGCGGTGATCACTGTGGTGGGAACGGCTATTGGTATTTTCTGTGGCTGGAAGGGCGGCAAAGCCGATACTGTTCTGATGCGTATCTCCGATCTGTTCCTGGCTTTTCCGGGACTGGTATTTGCCCTGGCAGTAGCAGGTGTTCTGGGAGGCGGTATCCAGAATGCGATCATTGCCCTGGCAGTGATCAGCTGGCCGAAGTTTGCGAGACTTGCCAGAGGGCTTACTCTGACTCAGAAGGACTCCGCATATCTTATGGCGGCGAAGCTTTCCGGAAGCAGTACAGGAAAGCTTCTGCTCAAACATATCCTTCCCAATATCGCAGGCCCCATCCTTGTTACGTCAGTTCTTGATATCGGAACCATGATGATGGAGCTGGCAGGACTTTCCTTTCTCGGGCTTGGGGTAAAGCCTCCAATGGCAGAATGGGGAAGTATGATCAACGATGGAAGAAGTATGCTGCAGATTTCACCGTGGATGGTACTTGCGCCGGGAATGGCGATTTTTATTACAGTAATGATCTTTAATCTTCTGGGAGATACGATCCGGGATTATATGGATCCGAAGGAACGAAACAGGAGAAGAGGATAACAGGCACTTATAAATAAACATAACAGAGAAAGTGAGAGCGGAGATTATGAAGAAAAAGATTCTGGCAGCAGTGCTTGCAGCGGCAATGGTCATGAGCATGACAGGAGTTCCGGCAGCAGCAAAAAGCAAAGAAAAGAGTGAAGGAACTACCTTTGTTTACGGAACTACCGGATACAGTGAAGAAATGGGAGATGCAGGATTAAACCCTCACGACAATTATTCCGGATGGAGCTGTCTGCGTTATGGCGTAGGAGAAACATTGTTTAAGTACAATGACAACATGGAGATAGAGCCATGGCTTGCTACAGACTATGAATTTACAGACGATAATACAGTAAAGATCACCCTTCGTGACGGTGTGAAATTTTCCAGCGGAAGAACCATGGACGGAGAAGCGGTAAAGGAATGTCTGGAAGATCTGATCGCAAACCATGACCGTGCACCTTACGATATGAAGATCGATAAGATCGAAGCAGATGGAATGACAGTAACGATCCATACTTCCGAACCATGTCCGGCACTGATCAATTATCTCGGTGATCCGTATGGTGCCATCATTGATATGGATTATGGCGTACAGGGAGAGGGTGGCTCTGCAAATGTGGCAGGAACAGGCCCCTATGTTGCAACAGAGGTATCCCCAACAGAGATCAAGCTGGTAAAAAATGAGGATTACTGGGGCGGAGATGTAAAGGCAGACAACGTTATCGTAAAATCCTTCTCAGATGGAAGTGCCCTGACAGCAGCATTGCAGACAGGTGATATACAGGGAACCTATGGACTTCAGTATGATAACTATGCACTTTTTGACGGAAATCCGGACTATCAGATCAGTTCTGTAGCAACAAGCCGCTGTTTCTTCGGACAGTTTAATATGAAATCTGAACTGATGCAGGATCAGAATGTGAGAAAAGCCATTGAGATGGGAATTGATAAGGACGGCTTCTGCAGTGTGATCATGGAGGGACGAGGTGTTCCGGCAGTGGGAGCTTTCCCGAGCAGCTTTTCCTATGGAAACGATGCGGTGAAAGCACCGTCCTATGATCCGGAAGAGGCGAAAAAGCTTCTGGAAGAATCCGGATGGACAGATACGGATGGAGATGGCTATGCAGATAAGGACGGAAAGAAGCTGTCCATCACATGGCTGACCTATCCCACTCGTCTGGAACAGCCTAAGCTTGCAGAATATGCACAGTCCACTTTAAAGGACATTGGAATTGAGGTCAATGTTAACAATACAGCAGACCATGCGACATATGCGAAGAACGGAGAATTTGATGTATATGTAAGTTCGCTTACAACTGCACCTACCGGCGATCCGGAATATTTCTTCACAAGTACAGTTGTATCTGATGCTGCCAAAAATTATGGCAAATACAGCAATTCGGATCTTGATGATATCGTGGCGAAGCTGCATGAGACCTTTGATACAGATGAGAGAAGCAAGCTTGCTGTGGACGCACAGCAGACCATTCTGGATGATGATGCGTATTTCTTTGTTTCTCATCTGAATATGGGACTTGTGTCAAAGTCAAATGTATCAGGGCTGACTGCCCATCCATGTGATTATTACGAGATCACAGCAGATCTGGAAGTGAAATAAGATGGAATCATTGTTGAAGCTTGAGCATGTGACGATCTGCTACAACGGAGAGCCGGTTGTACATGATGTGGATCTGGAACTGAATAAGGGGGAGATTCTGGGTGTAGTAGGCGAGTCCGGAAGCGGAAAAAGTACCATTATCAAGGCAATCATGGGACTTCTGGGAAATGAAGGCATGGTGACAGAAGGAGATATCTGGTACAAGGGAAAAAATATAGTGGATATGCCGGAAAAAGAATTACGCAGACTTCTGGGCCCTGAGATCGCCATGGTTTTTCAGGATTCAGGAGCAGCCCTTTGTCCCATCCGCACCGTAGGCGCTCAGATCTATGAGAGTATGCGGGAGCATGAAAGGATCAGCCGTAAAGAGTGTGCAGAGCGCACCGTCAGGATGATGGCTAAGATCGGCCTCAAGGATGGGGAACGTGTTTTGCAAAGCTACCCATTTGAATTGTCCGGCGGTATGAATCAGCGTGTGGGAATCTGTATTTCCATGCTGCAGAATCCGTCGCTTCTTCTGGCAGATGAGCCTACCAGTGCTCTGGATGTAACCATACAGAAGCAGGTGGTTGAGGAAATGCTGCTGATGCGTAAGGAATACGGAACAGCCATGATCGTTGTCACACACAACATCAGCGTGGTGGAAAAAATGGCAGATAAGGTTCTGGTACTGAAAAACGGAAAGGTGAGGGAATACGGAAAAACAGCTCAGGTTCTGACAGCTCCGGATGATCCTTATACAAAAGAACTCATGAGTTCGGTACCTCGTTTGAAACGTACAGGTACCGGAAATGGAGGCAGATGATGACAGAAAACAAAAACATTCTGGAAGTGCATCATTTGAAAAAAAACTTCACCACCGGTAAAAAATCCTTCACGGCTGTAGAAGACATAAGCTTTTCTCTGAAAACGGGGGAAGTATTAGGAATCGTAGGTGAATCCGGCTCAGGAAAAAGCACTGTGGCGAAGATGATCACACATCTGACAGAACCCACAGCCGGAGAAATTTTTCTCATGGAAAAGAATATCACACATGCAAGGGGAAAAAATCTCCGGGAAATCTACCGGGAAATGCAGATGGTTTTTCAGACACCGGCAGAATCCTTTGACCCCAGATGCACTCTTGGGGACGGAATCGGGGAAAGTCTCCGGAATATGGGGATAAGTAAGGCGGAAACCAGGAACCGTGTGGAAAAGCTTCTGCTTACCTGCGGACTGACTCCGGAATATGCAGATCGGTATCCCCATCAGGTCAGCGGAGGGGAGTGCCAGAGAGCGGCTATTGCCAGAGCCCTGGCTGTGGAACCGAAGATCCTGATCTGTGATGAAGCAACCAGCGCCCTGGATGTGACTGTGCAGAAACAGATCATGGAACTGCTTCAGAAGTTAAAAAAAGAAAACCAGCTGTCCTTTCTTTTTATCTGCCATGACCTGGCCCTTGTCCAGCTGTTCTGCGACCGGGTGATCGTGATGCATGACGGACATGTGGAAGAGGAAGGGACACCGGAAGAGATCATTGAGCATCCGAAGACAGAGTATACGGAGCGGCTGATCCGGTCGGTACTGTAATAACAACAGATAAAAACAAAAGAGCGAAGCCCTCAGTAGTGCGGATACTGAGGGCTTTTTTGCAGGTTATACGTTGACGCATTTTCTCTCACCCGATATAATTAAAAAAGAATCGAAACCGGATGAAAACGGAATAAATATAGAGGAGACCACAAAAAATGGCAGAAAATTTACAGATCAGACTGTCAGATCCCGGTGAGGCGGATCGTCTGGCAGAGATCGAGGCAATCTGTTTTCCACCTGCGGAGGCAGCAAGTCATGAGGAAGTTGTGAAGCGTATGGGAGCATTCCCGGAAAATTTCGTTGTAGCAGTAAAGGATGAGCAGATCGTAGGTTTTATCAACGGAGGAACCACAGATAAACCAGTACTCCCGGATGAATTTTATCATGATATCACTCTTCACAGAAAGGACGGGGAGATCCAGACTGTATTCGGACTGAATGTGATCCCGGAATACCGTCATCAGGGGATCGCCGGAGAGCTTGTGGAATATTTCAAGGAGCTTGCGAAAGAGCGTGGAAAAAAAGCCCTGATCCTTACCTGCAAGGAGCATATGATCCCATTCTATGAGAGCCACGGACTGAAGAAGCTGGGTGTGGCAAATTCCTGTCATGGCGGAGCAACCTGGTATGATATGCAGATCTGGTTCTGAGAAATGAAGACAGCAACAGAAGAAAAAAGAAGAGTCAGCTGCAGAAACAAAGGTCAGCTGAATAAGAAACCAGAGGAAAAATAAATGAGAATACGAATGTACAATGTGGGGTTCGGGGACTGTTTCTGTATCCGTGACAGAAAAAGCAGCCTGCTTGTGGATTTCGGGGCAGCCAACAGCAAGATCGAAGGGCGGCCACGGAGAGAGGTCTTTGATGTGATCATCTCAGACCTTACTACTATCCGCAAAAAAAATCTGCTTCTGACACATTTTCATCCGGACCATGTTTCCGGATTGCTTTATATGATGCGTTACCGAAGAGATGCTTACGAATTTGAAAAGATCTATCTTCCGGATGTATTTTCCGGTCCGGAAATGAAATACACACTGGCGCTTCTGCTCCTTGCGGATGTGACAAAAAAGGCCAGCCTTCCCGGAAGACGTGTCAGCCTTTTTGCCCTTGCAGAAGCTCTTTGCGCCAGAAGGGTAAAGATCGACCTTTTATCCAGAGGCTCAGAGTTTGAGGGAAAATATACGGCACTCTGGCCGGATCTCAGTGAAGTCAGCCGGGAAACGGAGGATGTATTTAATTCCCTGATCGAGAATCATGAAAACGCAATGACCGAGCTTGTGAACATTGCGGAGGAGGTACGTCAGCTGTTTCTGTCCATGACAGAGGAGACGCCGGAAGCAGAGCCGAAATCGGCTTCACTGTCTGAGGCATCTTTGGTGAAAGAGGATACAGAGGAATCCGAGCGCTCTTTGACAGGACAGACAGAGCCTGGTGGGGAAAACGAAGGATATACGCAGGAGAAGCTGGAGCTTATAATGGAAGACACAGGCGCAGCAGATGAGGATACAGCAGAGACTCCGGAAGAGGCCGAAAAAGAGAGAGCACGTCGCCTCAAACCGGAAAAGCTGGAAAAGAAATTCCGTGAATTACAGGCAACCGAAGAATTTCAGGCACTTCTGGAAAGTGCGGAAAAACAGGGGCATTTTCTGCGTCAGTTCCGTCACAAGATCAGTCTGGCATTTCAGAATACCGGAGATGGAGAGCTGAACCTTCTGTTTACCGGAGATGTACAGCCACAGTACATGAGGATGATCGCAGAAAACTATGATGGCAGGATTCCGCTTCATGAGCATTACTGGTGTATCAAGGTACCACATCATGGTACGGAATCTCATTTCTTTGATTTCAGCAGTTTCTCCCCGGAGAATATGATGATCCCCAACGGAGCCTACTACGACAACAGCAAAAAGAAATCTAAGAATCAGCGCACTTCCATGCAGTACGGCGGTTTATTTTATATTAATGACGCGCATATGTATTGTTCCAACTGTGACTGCTGTGACAGCTATGAGAACGGATGCTCCTGTAGGGAGTATGATGTGATATCACCATCGTATTATAAAGATATCTGATCATGTTACAGATGGATTTCTGGTGAGTTATATACGATCCGGTCATTCAGGCAGACAAAGAAGACGGTAATTTCTTTGTCTGCGTTTTTGTTAAAAAGACAGGATGTACATGTGGACAGAGGAAAAGAGATACAGGAGGAAAAATTTTGAAACAGATCGCAGACTTGCACATACATTCCAGATATTCCATGGCAACCAGCAAAGATGGCACGCCTGAGATGCTGGATCTCTGGGCGCGGAAAAAAGGTATCACACTCCTTGGAACCGGAGATATGACACATCCCATCTGGCGGCAGGAGTTGAAGACGAAGCTGATCCCTGCGGAACAGGGACTGTTCCGGCTGAAAGATGAATATGTTTTGCCGGAGGCGGCACGCTATCCTGGAAAAGCACCCAGGTTTGTATTGTCCGGTGAGATCAGTTCCATCTATAAAAAAGGCGGAAAAACCAGGAAGGTGCACAGCCTGATCCTGCTTCCGGGATTCGATGAGGCAGATGCTTTTGCCGCAAGGCTGGAAAAGATTGGAAATATCCATTCAGACGGACGTCCTATTTTGGGGCTGCCCTGTCATGATCTTCTGGAAATGATGCTGGAGGTCAGTGAGGAGGGTATCTATATCCCCGCGCATATCTGGACCCCACATTTTTCCCTGTTTGGGGCAAAGTCCGGATTTGACACCATAGAAGATTGTTTTGAAGAACTGACACCTTACATCCATGCACTGGAGACAGGACTTTCTTCAGATCCGTCAATGAACTGGCAGATATCGGCACTGGATGGCTATCAGCTGGTGTCTCATTCGGATGCACATTCACCGTCCAAGCTTGGAAGGGAAGCGGATCTTCTGGATATAGAGCTTTCCTATCAGGGATTGTGGGATGCAGTGCAGAACGGAAAAGGTCTTGAAGGGACGATTGAATTTTTTCCGGAAGAGGGAAAATATCATTTCGACGGGCACCGGAAGTGCGGCGTGTGCCTGAGTCCGAAAGAATCAGATATGTATAACGGTATCTGCCCGGTCTGCGGAAAGAAGCTGACCATGGGTGTGGATCACAGGATCCTGCAGTTATCTGATCGTGACGAGAGTTCAGCGGCCATGCCGGAAAGCGGCCGCCCATATGAAAGCCTGATGCCGCTGCCGGAGGTGATCTCCGCATGTGTGGGATTTTCCACGGCAAGCAAAAAAGTTCAGGGACAGTACGAGGCGTTGCTTGAAAAACTGGGTGCGGAATTTACCATATTGAGAGAGATTCCGCCGGAAGATATCCGAAAAGCCGGTGGAGAAGTTCTGGCGGAAGGCATCCGGCAGCTTCGTGCAGGTGAAGTTGTGCGGAAACCGGGATTTGACGGAGAATATGGAAAAATAGAATTGTTTTAACCGAATCAGGTAAGTTCCCGGCGAGGTTGCGAATATCGGCTTGATCCAATTAAGAAAATTTCTGAAATGGTGTGAAAAGAAGCAGCTGTTAAATATTTGTGGTAGAAGAAAATTTTACTATATTTGTGGCGTGAAAAGAAGCAGTAAGGGGACAGGAGTCCCCTTATTTCGTAAATATATCCGAAACGATTATGATCGATTGTCAGAAAATCAAGGCGCTTGCCGAGCAGCAACTCGTTGGTACCGATGTGTTTGTGGTGAGCTGTAAGGTTTCCCCTTCCAACGAGGTGGAGTTGCTGCTGGACAGCGACACCTCCGTGCAGCTCGAAACCTGCGCCGCCGTCAACCGCGCCGTCAACGAAGCGATGGTCGACGACGAAGAGGATTTTTCGCTCACGGTGGCTTCGGCCGGTATCGGCGAAGAGCTGAAATGCGAACGGCAGTTCCGCAAGCTGGTGGGCCGTCCGGTCGAAGTGCTGTTGTTGAACGGCACGAAGATCCGTGCGCTGCTCGATGCGGCGGATGCCGGGGGAATCACGCTCTCCTACGAGGAGAAGCAGGCGGTCGAGGGCAAAAAGCGCAAGCAGCTGGTGAAGGTGGTCAAACGCTACGCCTTCTCCGAGGTGAAATATACGAAGGAGTACCTGGATTTCAAGTAGACGGATCAAAATAATAAAAATAAGATAACGCAACATGGATAATCTGAATCTGATCAGCAACTTCGCTGAATTCAAGGAGCTGAAAAACATCGACAAGAGCACGATGATCGGCGTGTTGGAGGACGTTTTCCGCCACGCCCTGCAAAAGCAGTACGAGACGGACGAAAACTTCGACGTGATTATCAACCCCGAAAAGGGCGACCTCGAAATCTGGCGCAACCGCACGGTGGTGGCCGACGGCGAGGTGGAGAATCCCAACGCGCAGATCGCCGTCTCGGAGGTGAAGGCCATCGATCCGACCTACGAGGTGGGCGACGAGTATGCCGATGAGATCAAGCTCTCGTCGTTCGGCCGCCGCACGGTGCTGTCGCTGCGTCAGAATCTCGCTTCGCGCATCCTCGATCTGGAGAAGGCCA
>ERZ773134.1387-NODE-1387-length-20697-cov-2.758647_pt1 | contig 20697 bp, 12 predicted proteins | sample MGYA00580856_ERZ773134 | MGnify/ENA primary metagenome ERZ773134 (study PRJEB29015, sample SAMEA2737823) | human gut metagenome | biome: human gut; feature: human-associated habitat; material: faeces | place: China | collected 2012 ... | reverse complement strand
CCGTAGACGCAGACGGTACGCTCTTTCTGCTCACCGCGTCCGTTCTGATATAAAAATCGCAGCGCGCATCGCTCGGCAAAGGCGCTCCATACCGCATCGACGGTGGGAGAGCGGCGGATCGGTGCTTCGTCCGCCGTCGTCCTGCCGGTGAGGTAGGCAATCTTGGAACGAATATCGGCAAGCGGCGCGGCAAAAGTGGATGAGCCGGCCGCTATTGTCTGGTCGATAGCGTTGAGCAGGATATCGGCGTCGTCTGCGGTGATGAGGCCGCCTGCCGCAAACGTGTGCTCGCGGTCGATTGTCCATGAGCTTTCCTCGGTCTCCTGCGCGCCGGCGGGGCGAACCTCCTTGATTAAGATGCCGCGTTCGAGCAGTTTGTCACGATCGCGCCGAAACTTGCGCTTATTCGAGTCGATATTGCCCGAGCCATATCCCAGGTCAGAATCCAAGACGATCTGCTCGGTCGTCAGCGGTTCGGGGGAGCTGTTGAGCACAAAGAAAAGATTGAGGATGCGCTGAGTCGTTTTATCGAAACTGGGCTCCGAATTCCCCTTTTTAATTGTCGCGGTCGCGTCGCTTGCCGTCATAGAGTCCTCGCATGAGAAGGTGGTTTGCTGCCATGATTTTAGTCCGATATGGAGATTAGGCTATATCCTTGTCCGCTCGGGGCGTTAAGATGGGCCGAATTCGGTCGTTTGCGCTCGCTCGGGGTATACTTTCGACTATATACGGTTCTAATGTGCATGCATTGGGCCTATTTGTCGGATTATGGATGTGGAGCGCACATGGCGAACACCCAGAACTATATTAACCACCTGCTGCAGAACACCGGCATCACGCCGGCATGCAGCGAAGAAGAGCGCTTGGCTGCCGAGGATATCGCTCAGATCTTCCGCAACCACGGCTTTGATCCCGAGGTTCAGGAGTTCAATGCCCCGGCGCCCAGCAGGTTGGCATTTGCCGTTACCGGTATTCTTGCGTTTGCCGGCGCCCTGCTGATGGGCATCGGCGGCGGCATCGGCTTGGTCGGCACCTTGCTGGCCATTGTCGGCGCCGTTCTTTACGTGCTCGAGCGCACGGGCCACCCCGTGGTTTCACGCCTGGGCAAGACGGGCGTGAGCCAAAATGTCATCGCCTACCACAGGGCCTCGGGCCCGCTCGCGTCTCCGCGCAACCGCCCGGTGGTCGTTGTCGCACACTACGACTCTCCCCGTGCTGAGCTGCTCGCCCGCGAGCCCTATGCTTCGTATCGTGCGCTCATCGCCAAGCTGTTGCCTGTTGCCACGGTTGCCCCTGCTGCCGTTGCCATCCTGCGCATCCTGCCGCTCCCCGGCGCGCTCAAGGTTCTGCTGTGGATTGTCGCGATCCTCGCTTCCCTCGTTGCACTTGCCAACGCGGCAAACATCATCTCTAACCGCTACATTCTTCCCTATACGTCCGGCGCGGTGTGCAACAAGTCTTCTGTCGCCGCTATGCTCGGTGTTATGGACAACGTTGCTCCTTTCCAGGGCGAAAACGAGTTTCCCGACGATGTTCCGTTCGATACCTATTTTGGGGAGCAGAAGCGTCGTGCCGAGGAAATGGCGCGCGCAGCGGCGGAGTATGCCGCGGCCCAGCAGCAAAACGACTACGGCAACACCATCGAGTATGAAGAGCCTACCTACGCCGAGGACGAGTTCGGTCAGCCGATTGCTCCCGACGCTCAGGCCGAGCCCGAACAGGGTGAGGCTTTCGACGAGCAGATCGAGGGCTTTGAGGGTGCGTCTGCCGACGAGACGCTGATTGGCGCCATTGTGCCCGAGGATCAGAATCAGGCTGTCCAGGCCGAAGAGTTCAATGACGAGGTTCCCGCTGCCGAGCCGGCGGAGGAGCCTGTCGCGGCCGAGCCCGAGCCCAAGCTCTATCGCAATGCCGCCGGCAACATCCGCTTTGGTTCGGATGCCATCCGTGCGCTCGGAATGCTTCCCGAGTCCTGCACGCTCGATTACGAGGAGGGCGAGGAGCCGACGTTTGAGCCCGAGCCTGCCCCCGTCGTGACCGTGGATGATGAGTCTGCCGCGGTTACCGCTGCCGTTGCCGAGTCCGAGGCGGTGTCCGCGATCGATTCCGCGGCAGGACTGGACATTTTGGCTCCCGCCGCGCCGGCGCAAGACGTTGCGGATGAGTCTGACGACGATTACGTTGAACAGCCGAGGCGCGTGTCTTACGAGAGCGATACTGATTTCTCGGCCGAGATTCCCGCGGCAACGCCCCATGCCGATATTGCATCCGCGTTCTCTTCGATTGGCGCCAGCGCTTCCAACTTCTTTAAGGGCGCGCTTGCAAAGGGCAAGAAATTTGTCGACGATTTCGAAGAGAAGCGCGCTGCTGCACGCGAGGCTGCCGAGCAGGAAGCTATCGCTCAGCAGCAGGCAGCTGAGGCGGCACGTGAGCTCGCGGCGCAAGAGTTCGAGCAGAACGAGGCTATGCAGTCCGTGCCCGTCGACGCTGCCGAAGCTACGACGTCCTTTGAGTCCCAGCAACCGGCGTCCGCGGATGTTGTTGAGGCGACGACGTCTTTCGAGGCTCAGCAGCACGTCGATAGCACCATGTCGTTTGATGCCGCGCAGTTCGATTCCACGATAACGTTTGAAAAGCAAGGCACCGCGATTGCCGAGCCCCTTCCTGTTTCCGATGAGCAGGGCGACGCGGCAGACGATGACGAGCCTATTGATGCTGCCGAAATCCAAGATGCCGCCGAGGACGAGCCCGTCGAGGCCAACTGTGACGAAGAGCAATACGCGGCAGCCGAGCAAGATGATTCGACCGAGGTCGAGCAGGAGGAAGTGCCTGCGGTTTCCGAGGCTCCCGAGACAGATGAGTCGAGGCCTTACTCCACGCAGATTTTCACCATGCCGGCCCCGAGTGGTTCCGGTGCCACGGTTGCCGATGTTGCTCCCACCCAGGACGAAACGATCGATTCCCTTATGGCCCAGATTTCCTCCCAGGCATCACCACGTCCGCAGATGAATGTTCCCGATCCGGCGTCGGCTCCGTCGCCTGCACCTTCCTCGTCTCCGCTGGCTTCGGTCCCCGATCCGTCGCTGCCGTCGATGAAGCAGGCAAACGTTGCGTCTCGCACGTCGCTGTTCGACCTTCCCGACCCCTCCGCACAGGTCAACGACCCCTTTGCTGCCGCTCAGGGTCCCGAACCCACATCGGCACCCGTTGCGCCTCCTATGCCCGTTGCGTCGGGCGCTCAGCCGATCGAGACCATTTCGGCTCCCGCCCCGGCGGCACCCAAGTCTCGCAAGCGCGGCCTGGGCGGCCTGTTCGGTCGTAAAAAGAAAAACGAACAGGACAGCATGAGTGATTGGCTGGGCGTCGAAGACGATTACGATGCCAAGAAGTCCGGTCGCGGCATCGGTTCGTGGGATAATTTCGAGGACGATAACGATGGCTGGAAGGGCGGCGCTACGTCTTCCGACGGCGCTTCTTCCGAAGATATGCTCTCGGCTGTCGCCTCTATGGGTGACGATGAGCTGCTCGGTCACGATATCTGGTTTGTGGCAACGGGCGCCTCGGATTGTGATGGCGCCGGTATGAAGGCCTTCTTGGCTTCGCATCGCGATAAGCTCCGCGGCGTATTCTTCATCAATCTTGAATCCGTCGGCGCCGGTAGGCTTTCGGTGGTGACGGTCGAGGGCGAACAGCAGCTGCTCAAGGGCGATCGCCGCATCATGAACCTGGTCAGCAAGGTGTGCAAGTCGTTCCATGTCGATTGTGGCGCGCTCGAGATGCCCTATGCCAAGACCGATGCCTATGCCGCGCTCGAGGCGAGCCGCCGAGCCCTCACCATCGCCGGCGTGGACGGCACGCGCCTGGCTTGTGCTCGTACCGAGGACGACCTGCCCCACAATGTCAACCCGACGAACATTGCCACGGTATCCGAGGTCGTGACCGAGGTTATCCGCCGTTCGTAGACGGAGCTCTAAGGAGTCAACGTGTTTTCGTATATTAAGCGCCATTGGCCTGTCTACGTGATTTTGACCTTGATTGCCATTGCGTTAGGATTTGGGGCTGCCTACATCGTGGGTGCGAAGGGCTCGACCCCTGCCTCCGCAATCAGCGAAGAGGTGGAGCAAGAACAGAGCACGGGTGCCGATGGGATTCCTGAGTCCGAGCAGGCAATCGTTGATGGTGGATCTTCGTCTGCAGAGTAGATACGGCGATTTAAATGATTGGAAGCGGGCGAGCCGGGGGACTGGCTCCCCCCCCTTTTTTCATCGTGCTAGCGGTTCTTTGGGATCGACCTAAGGCGAGCGAACCATAGGGCTGCGGCACCCGAGGTCAGAAGCGCGGTGATGCAGGCGGCGATGGGAACTGATCCTGTTGCCGGTAGGTCCTGCGGTAGGGTACAGCGTTGAGTGACACGGTCCTCGTCATGTGACTCAAGTTTATCGCCGCCGCCGTTGCGGCAAAGATCGACGCGCGCGCTGTTGGTGAGTGCGGTTTGGGGCGTATAAGCCGACGTTGCCTGCATGTGCACGGCTGCGCCCCGAGCGTCTGTGCCAAGGATTGCTTTGGCATCGTCAAGGTCGTCGTGCTCATCTTTGAGATCATCACGGGTCCAAGAATCCACATCGCTTCGAGTCGTAAAGTCGGCGGCTACTGCACCGTATTCAATGCGAATGCCCGTTACGACGGTATTGGATGCAAGGTCAAGTTCTTTCGCCTCGAGTGTGGTGGATTCCGTGGTCGAGACATCCGCCTTCCAGAGGTGCCAGCCGTCGTAATCGACGAGGCGGCAATCCTCACCCAGACTCTCTTTTACTTCGTCGGACTCAAGCCAAGGATTTTCGTGCCCATCGTCAAGCGTCGCGTTTGCCGGCCCATCGACGTCTGTCGAGTCCAACGGCGTCGTGCGATACCACACGTTGCACAGACCGTTGAGGTCGCCGATGGCGACGGGGGTTTCGATTGAGACGAATCTCGCCGTGCCGTCTTTGGCACACTCAAGATCATCGGTAATCGTAAACTCATCAACCCAGGTAGCTGAATCGCTTCGAGCGTCGATGGTATAGGAGAAAAGTCCGTCCGTATTGGTTTGCGTCGCGGCGCGATTTTTACCATCGCCGTTGGCCAGCAGACCCTTCCCGATAGGTTGGACAAGTTCCTGACGCTTGTCGACCTGTCCTTTGATCTCGATGGGCGCATCCTTCATCGCGACGGATTGGACTTCTCCCGTATCCTTTATTTCAAACGTTATCTCCTCGGCAAGGTCATAGGTCCGCGGAGACATCGTTTCGCGCAACGAGTAGGTGCCGGGTGCAAGATGTTCGATGCGGTGTGGCTTATCGGATGAGGTCCAGGAGTCTATTTCGGTTTTATCGGGACCATATAAGGTGAGCTGTGCACCTTTCACTTCCTGCTCTCCGCTTGCATCGACCTTGGAGATATCAACCTTGGTGTAATCGTCGGATACGTTAAGCCGTGCTTCCACAACGGGTGTTTTCTGGTCGGCATAGGTAAGGTCGACGATATGGTGCGTCCGGTCGAGTAAGAAGCCTGCCGGCGCTTGAGTCTCGACAACCTCGTAGCGTGCGGTGCCAGATCCCAGCGGGAGATCGTCCGCGCGTGCCTCTCCAGTTTCATCCGTCGCGATGGTCGCGACGGTCTCACCGTCGAGCGCGGCAATGCTACCATCGGGGCGCACGATATCACCCGAGGCACGGATCTCAAAGATGGCGCCCGCGAGGCTGCTGCCGTCTACGGCATCGGTTTTAACGATCCTGATGTTTCCGGTCGCGGCGTGGTCATAATACGAGGCGATTGCAATGGGCGTTAGGTTCATGTCGGCGGGTATGTTTACCTCGATCTCTTCACCGACAAGATAGGGCTCTTTGGCCGAAGTTTCGCGTACATAATAGGTGCCCGGCACGAGCGATTCGGGCAGTGTGACGGTGCCGGTCGCGTCAGTCGTAAAGGTGTCCATTACATTATGTGCTGGATACCAGCATGTTTGTGAGACGGGTTTGTGATTGCTGTCGAGGAGTTGGAAGGTGAATCCGGCTAGCGGAACAGAAGCGCCTGTTTGGGCATCGCGTTTTACAATCTGGAGATGCGTCGACAGAGCGTGGTTGTCCACGATATATTGAAGCTCGGCGCCGTCGGAAATCTGCTTGGCCCCGACGGTCCATTCCCCTGCACGTTTAAAACCCTCGGGGACGGTTTCCGGAACCTCGCGAACGGTGTAGCCGGCGCGGTCGTATGGGATGGCTCCGTGGACACCGGCGGGTCGCTTGCCTGCGCCGAACCATGCTTCTGACTGATCTTTGGTGGAGGCAAAGCCATAGATGTTTGTGGTCAGTGTGCCAACAACCTGCTGAGAGCTGTTGCTGACAACCTCAAAGACAACACCTCCTGCCGGCTGCTCCAGGCCGGATTGATCGCTATTGCCGTAGTCCTTGAATTTGGAAATCTCAAGGTCAAACGCAATGGGGATATCGGAAACGCGCGATTCGATCTCGACCACGCCTGAATCACCGAGCTGGTCGGCTCCAACGGTATAGGACCAGCTGTCGTTGGCTGGCAGGTAGCCCTCGGGGGCTTTTGACTCATAGATGGTAAAGGTTCCTAGGGGGACATCGGTGAGGGTAGCTCGACCGCTTTCATCGGTTGTGAGGGTTTGCGCCCATCCGGGGGTGGATTGCGACACGCACGTGAACTCTGCTCCCGCAAGTGAAGCTCCAGCCTGGGGTCCGGCATTCGTCGCGGCATCGAGTTTTACGACATGCAGGGTGATGGTGCCGGGTTGTTCATCAACGGCGACCTGTCCACCGTCATTCCCCGTGGTAAAGGCGATGCGATCACGACGGGGGACATAGCCGGCCGGCGCCTTTGTTTCAACTAGGTAGTATGCCGTGTTGGGCAGAAGTGCTGCCTGCGCTCGACCGTTGCTGTCCATCTGGATGGTGCCGACACGCGCGCCGCTGGCGCTCTCAAAAACATCGAATGTTGCCCCGTCAAACTGATAAGTATTGTTTCCGCTGGTAATGGCAGCGTTTGCAGACTGCTTTTGGAAGGAAACAGAGACCGCCGGCAGTACATAGAGCATGTCTTGACGTTTGCTGCCGCCCGATACGGCTCCTAGATAGCGCCGCGCGCGGTGCGGAGCGGCTTTGATGCTTCCTGATTTTGCGCTGTCGTGGAGCCATCGCGCAGCCGCCACGACTTCATTGTCGGCGGTAAAGTGTCCACTCTTGGTTTTGCCCTGAGCGGTCGTGTAGGAGTAGGTGCCGTCGACATGGGTAGTGCCGTTGAGCATCCATACGGCAAGCTGGGTGGCGGCGCGGGCGCGATCTGGTGAAAGATGGTAACCGCCAAACGACGTGGCGGTAGGATATCCGTGACAAACGATTGCCGCGAACTCGTCGTCGAGCCACACCCAGCCTTGATCAAAGTTGAGCCATGGGCCGCCCGGCTTGGTGGGGCCGGGGCGCTCCTGGTTCATGCAGTAGGCAATCGAGGCGTCTTGAGCTTCATACTTGCCGATGAAGAAGGGCCCACAATCATCGCTAATAGTGCGGAAGCCGAGCTGGTCGTAGCCATCGACGGCAAATGCGGCTCCCGGTGCCAGGCAGCCGAAAAGCAGGAAGAGGAGCAGGAGCAGCGGGCCTGTTGCGATTGCGCTGTGGACAGAGTGCGTGGGTGCGTTGGACATGGCTGCTCCTTATCCCTCGTGCGCCGCACGGGGAGGCTGCGACGCGTAGGATGAGGCTACCCCCGAGGTTCATGCGGGTAAGTACCGGAGCCTGACCAAAAGCTTGCCCAATTCCTGACAAATTGAGCTCAAATACAACAATCAAGCAAAAGCGCAGGTAGAAGATAGGGAGAACAGGAGGTCAAAGGTCCTCATCTCCACAATTGACGCGATTTTCAAACGAATCTCCACAGCTAAAACAAGTATCACCACCCTTGTATCGAACAAGACAACCGCGTTATACTAGCCAACACACAAGCGGGCATCGCCAAGTGGTAAGGCATCAGCTTCCCAAGCTGACACTCGCGGGTTCGAGTCCCGTTGCCCGCTCCAGTTAAGAGCACAAGCACGGCACCATCACGGTGCCGTGCTTTTTTCAATAAAGTGCCGGGACTCGAACCCGACAGGGTGCGAGCGTTAAATAAACGCGAAGCGTTTATAGCGAGCAGGCAAGGTCGCCGATAGGCGACCGCAGCCGGTGCGGATTTGCGAAGCAAATACGCGGGCGTCCCGTTGCCCGCTCCTGCTACAAAATGTTAGGTTCATGCCTGCTGCCCATACTTGCACCTGCGCACGGTACAATGGTTGGGTTACGACCAACGTGCCAATAACCAAAAAGGAGCCGCTATGATCGATCGCTATACCCGCCCGGAGATGGGACACATCTTCTCCCTCGAGAACAAGTACGCCATTTGGCAGGAGATCGAGGTTCTGGCCTGCGAGGCCCAGGCGGAGCTCGGCAAGATCGGCATTTCTAAAGACGAAGCCCAGTGGATCCGCGACCATGCCAACTTTGAGAAGGCGAAGGTCGATGAGATCGAGGAAGTCACGCGCCACGACGTCATTGCCTTCCTGACCAACATGAAGGAGTACATCGATGCCGATGTTCCCGAGGGCGACCCCAAGCCCAGCCGCTGGGTTCACTATGGCATGACCAGCTCCGATCTGGGCGACACGGCCCTGTGCTACCAGCTCACCCAGGCCTGCGACCTGATCATCGAGGACGTCAAGAAACTCGGCGATATCTGCAAGCGTCGTGCCTTCGAGGAGCGCAACACGCTCTGCGCCGGCCGCACTCATGGCATCCATGCCGAGCCGATGACCTTCGGCATGAAGTTTGGCTCTTGGGCCTGGGAGCTCAAGCGCGATCTGGACCGTCTTGAGGATGCCCGCAAGAACGTTGCCTTTGGCGCTATCTCTGGTGCCGTCGGTACCTATAGTTCCATCGAGCCGTTTGTCGAGGAATATGTCTGCGAGCACCTGGGTCTGGTTCACGATCCGCTGTCCACGCAGGTCATCAGCCGCGATCACCATGCCTACCTTGCCGGCGTTCTCGCCACCACCGCGGCCACCTGCGAGCGCATCGCTACCGAGGTCCGCAATCTGCAGAAGACCGATACGCTCGAGGCCGAGGAGCCGTTCCGCAAGGGTCAAAAGGGCAGCTCCGCCATGCCGCACAAGCGCAACCCGATCACCATGGAGAAGGTATGTGGCCTGTCACGCATCGTGAAGTCCAATGCCCAGGTTGCCTTCGACAATGTCGCCCTGTGGCATGAGCGCGACATTTCGCACTCCTCTGCCGAGCGCGTCGCCCAGGCCGATAGCTTTATCGCACTCGACCACATGTTCCAGTGCCTCATCCGTGTTATCGACGGCCTGCAGCTGTATCCGGCTCGCATGATGGCCAACCTCAACAAGACTCGCGGCCTCATCTTCTCCTCCAAGGTCCTGCTGGCCCTCGTCGATACGGGCATCACCCGCGAGGATGCCTATGCTATCGTGCAGGAAAACGCCATGGCTACCTGGCACGAGGTGCAGGATTGCGTCTCCGGTCCCACCTTTAAGGAGCGTCTCGAGGCCGACCCGCGCTGTACCGTCAGCCAGGAGAAGCTCGACGAGATTTTCGATCCGTGGGATTTCCTCACCCGTATCGACACGGTCTTCGATCGCCTGGAGCAGCTCGAGTTCTAACTGATCGATTGGGGACGAAGTCAAACTGATTTGTTTACTTTCGGCCTCCGTTGAAGCTCGGCCTTTCAGCCCAAGCCCCGTTGGTAACGCGTTTATCAACGGGGCTTTTGCGTGGGAGCGTCGGGAAAGTCACACTTCAGCGGATGATGGTATATTGCAGAAATGTCGCTTGCCGTTAATTTGCCCCTTCTGGCAAACATTAGCTTGCAAGTGCTCGTTGGGGGGGGGGTATCCTTAAGCCAATTTTAAGGTGTGGGAGAATGCTGCGTTTTTTCACGAGAGATTGGACTTAGGGGAATGAGAAAAGGGTTTTGGAGGATAGCCGCAGGCATCTGCGTTGCTTTAACGGCGGCAACGTTTGGGCTGACGGTGGCCGCCCCGCATGCGGATGCTGTCATGCTGGAGTCGCAGGATGGTTCCATGGGTGCATCGTTTCTCCCATACGATTCGTCTACGGGCGATGTGTGGTCAGAATTTGATGTCGCTGTTGGACAGACGGTGAAAGGAAGGCTTTCCTTTTTTAATAAAAATCACGAATGGGCGCCCATTGACCCTAGTGATATCGATATCACATCGTCTGATGAGGATATCGCTAAAGTGAGCTATAAATCACGTGATTGGGTGTTGACAATTAGTCCCACCAAAGTCGGCACAACGACTATAACCATGAAGAGCAGGGCTGACGAGAGTTTAAACGGTTCTCTTAAGATTAAGAGCGTGGCTAATGTCAATCCAATTAAGGTGAGTTTCGTATCCTATGACCAATCCGGTGCGACGACAACGACTGCAACGCTGGGTTACACGGATGATTGTCCGCAAAAATGCGGGAACACGCACTATGCATTGCTAGAGGGGACAGTTTACGTTCGCCCCAAGGACGAGACCCGTGCGGCTACATATTTTGAAATAAAGGAAGATCCCTCAAAGGATTCCAAAGTTCAGGCAAGGGTGAATTCGAATTATTATTCATATGGAACTTCTGAGCTAAGCGCTTCTTTGCAACTCGAGGCGTTGGCGAAAGATGCAAAAGAGGCCAAGGTTCTTGTCGACTATTGCAACGGCGAGACCGAGACGAAGAAGCTATGTGATGTTGTAACCGAGAATCAGGAGCCTGGATTCAATGAGCGTGGGAACAAAAAACAAAAGATGCTGGTTGGGGACAGCTCTTATCTTTCTGCCATTCTCAACGTTTCCCCAAATGAAGCACTGAAGGCATGCCAGCGTGCACATTGGGATGCGCTCGTTAGCTCTGTAACCTATTCTCTAGAAAGCAGCGATGTTGTTGAGCTTACCGATGGTGAAAACTCGTTTAAGGCAATAAAGCCTGGCACCGTTAAGGCTCATGCTCGTGATGGCCTTGGCAATGACCATCCCTTTGAGATAGAGGTTGTCGACCCTGCGGAAGTGAGCCTTTCGAAGGCTAAGTTTGTGTCGAGCGATTATACATTTCCCTGTGAGGTCAGTTCAGATAGTATATCCAAAGATTGGCTTTGGCTGGAATGTGACAGGGGGTTTGAATATCCAAAGGGCGCGCTGAGCAAAAGCGCTGAGGAATTGATGGACTCCTATGCCGGCGCAAAGTATTCTTTCACTTCAGATAATCCCGATGTCCTCGAGGTAAAAGGACCGATGTTTAATGGTGGCAGTTACTTGGGGTATTTAGTGCCTCATAGTTACGGCGATGCAACGGTTTCAATGTACTTGGGTGGTCGTCTCTGCGACACTATGACCGTTCACGTCGTCAAGCCGGGCGAGGAACCTGCAAAAACTACGGTCTCCATTACGGATGGTTACTCAACATCTATGGACAAGGGCACGACTCAGCAGTTGAAGGCAAAGGTTTCCCCTGACGATAAGGCCAGTAAGGTTGTCTGGTCCTCTTCTAACGAGAGCGTCCTTACCGTCGATGGCAACGGTCTTGTTATCGCTGTCGGTGACGGTAATGCCACGATCACGGCAACAGTTGATGGAGTCTCTGCAACCACGGATACAATTACGGTAACCACTCCGGTAGTAAGGGTCTCGAGCGTCAGTCTCAGCGCGTCGAATCTTAAGCTTGCTGTGGGCGGTGAGCCCTCGACGTTGACCGCAACGGTTGAGCCCAACAATGCAACGAATAAGAATGTGTCCTGGTCTTCGAGCGACCCGGAGGTCGCCACGGTTGCGGACGGCGTCGTGACCCCGGTCAAGGCCGGTGCTGCCACGATCACCGTTACCACTGAGGACGGCGAGTATAGCGCCACGTGCAAGGTGACGGTTATTCAACCTGCAACGGGTATCACACTCGATAAGCAGAAGGTCACGCTTGTGGGCGCTGCAACCGAGCAGCTTAAGGCAACGGTCGTTCCCGCGGAGGCTGACCAGACGGTTGTCTGGAAGTCCAGTAACGACAGCGTCGCTACGGTCGATCAAACCGGCAAAGTGACGTCTGTTTCCAAGGGCGCCGCAACCATCACTGCTTCGACCGAAGATGGCACCTATTCTCAGGATTGCGCGGTGACCGTCTCTAATCCCGCAACGAGTCTTACAGTCGATCAGTCCTCCCTCAACCTTGCGAAGAGTGAAGAAGGTACCGTAAAAGCCTCTCTTGCCGGAGCCCTAGCAGGTGAGGTCGACGAGACCAAGCTCGCTCTGGATGACACGGGTGCTTCGAAGGCGTTTAAGGTCGTCGACAACGGCGATGGCTCCTACACCGTTGTCGCCCTCAAGACCGGTTCTGGTTCATTTGTCATCACTGCAGGGTCGCTCTCCCAGACCGTTTCGGTGAGCGTGACCAATCCCGCCCAGAAGGTTGAGCTCAACAAGACGAACCTTTCCTTTACCGTAGGCGACGCCTCCGCAAAGCTCTCCGCAACGGTGACTCCTGCAGATGCAGACGATACAACGGTGAGCTGGACCTCCAGCGACTCGTCGATCGCTACGGTCAAAGACGGCGTCGTGACGCCGCTTAAGGCCGGTACCGCCACGATCACCGCCACCTGTGGTGACAAAACAACGACCTGTACCGTTACTGTAGCGGCGAGGACCATTGCGGGCGTTGCAGGTAGCGACGGAACGGACGTTAGCGTAAGCGCCGAGAACAATGCCGCTGCCGGCATTGCCCAGAACAACAGCATCTCTCTTGTGGTCGAGGAACCGACAAATCTTACCGACGCCGCCAATGCTACAATTTCCGGCCTTGAGCAGGGGAGTACCAAGGTTGCCGATAAGCTCGATATCAAGCTTCTCAAGGACGGCGAGGTTATCGAGGACTACGAAGGCATGTCCTTCATCGTCCGTGTCAAGATGACTGCCGCCATGAAGGCGCTCACCAATCTCAAGGTGCTCTACGTTGCTGAGGATGGTTCCACCCAGGCTATGGATACGTGGATCGAGGGGGACTACCTCTGCTTCCGCACGAGCCACTTCTCGACGTACGTGGTGACGGGCGAGGAGGCCAATGGGGAGCCGGCTCAGCCTACGCAGCCCGTGACGCCGTCTCAGCCTGGTCAGCAGACGACGACCAAGGTGACCAAAAAGTCTACTAAGACTACTAAGGGTGCGCTCGCCAATACGGGCGATCAGGCCCCTGCCGTCGCCTTTATTATGGCCGTTGCCGGCGCTTCGCTGATTGCCTTCGCGCTTATGCGCAAACGTCTCGAGCGTTAGGGCGCCCCTCTCGTTTAAGCGCGACCTTTCAGTCCAAGCCCTGTTGGTAACTCGTCTTGCTAACGGGGTTTTTCCGTTAAAGACTTCAGCCCGTGTGTCGCGTGCAGTGCGGCGCGTCGGAAACCGCCAGGTACGCGGTCGGCGCCAACGGCCTGAACGAGGCAGCGGTCGGGGGTGCATTCGGGAGCAGCTGAGCTTCGAGTAGGGTTGACCTAATTCGACCGTTTGCGGATACATTTCAACCATTGGCGCCTTGCCCGTCTTGGGCAAGGCGCTTTTTCGCTGTTGCCCTGGCCCCCCGGTAATAAAATGAACCTTATCTGCTGTTTCGATGAAAAGAGCCGTGTGCCCAGACGTATCAAACGAGCCACCATCGTCTCGTCCGTGCTCATACTCCTTGTTGCCGTCTGTGCGGGCGCCCTGACGTATACCGTTCGAAGCGGTTCTTCCTCCTCGAGTGAAGCCGACAAGGATCTCCCGGTGCTCAAAATCGGCGTTACGGATAACGATCCCTATGTGTATGTCGATACCACAGGCGACTACGCCGGTATCGATATCGATATCGCCCGCGAGGCCTGCAAGCGTGCTGGAATCAAACCGCAATTTGTTGACATATCTTGGAATGATCGCGATCGCCTGCTCAAAAACGGCGATATCGATTGTCTGTGGTGCGACTATTCGCCCAATTATCGCGAAGACGATTATTACTGGACTGAGCCGTATCTGACCGTGACAGTCTCGGTTGCCGCCAAGAAAACGAGTGGTATCAAGGGTTTGGCGTCTCTCGATGGAAGCAAGACCGTTGCGGTGATTGCGGGTTCGGTGAGTGAACGCCGATTGCTTGCGGGCGATCTGGAAATCTCGTCGGACGTGCATATCAAATCATATGGCTCCGCCGAACTCTGCAAAGCCGCCCTCGTCAAGGGGTATGTTGACTGTTGGATGGCGGACGTCCAATCGCTCGACCGGCTCGTCGCGCAGTATCCCGGTGTTTATCGCGTGTTTGCCGACAACGTTATGACGGTTGACCTTGGCGTCGCGTTTAAGGACGGCTATGAGGGGGAGTACGTCAAAAACCTCAATACCGTGCTGTTCGAGATGGATCGAGATGGCACGATTGAGTGCATTATGGGCAAGTACAAGGCAGGGGCGACGACGGACGGGCAAGGAGCGGAATCATGACAAATGATGAGCGCCGCTTGCGCCGAAAGGCATTAGTCACCGCGGCTATCTGCGTTGTGGCCAGCGTTGTCTTGTTGGGTCTGCTATACGTGGTCGGCACGCACCGCTGCCTCGATAAAACGCTTGGATTTGGCCAGGAAACCATGGTGTTTTTAAAAAACGCCTGCGAAAAATATGACCGATATGAACAGGGAAGAAAAACCGAGGCGACGCACAATTTGGATGCCGCGCTCGAGTCGTTTTCGACGTTCTTGCCGCCTGATCGCGTTGAAGTCAACGATGATCGTGTCGAGGAGTACGTCCATTCCGAGTACCTTTCGGGTCATGGACGCCGACGGCCATATGACCGCTCATTACGATATCGACGGTCGCGATCCGCTGATGCTGTGGCGAGAGGAGCTTGCCTGTTCGTCGGTCGCATCGATGTATCGAGGCTCCAAGGTGTCCTACTCGACGGTCGTTGAGCGTCGAGATGTCGACTTTGCCGTGAGTGTTGTTCCGTACGGTGATGGCGTAGCGCTGGGGTATCGATCGCTTGCGCCCGAGCCCGCCGATGATTATTCGTATACGATCGCCGACGTGCTCGTGAACAACACATTCCATCAGAGCCCAACCGTGTTCGTGATGCGCGATGCGCAAATCGTTTCTTCAAACGATTCGACCGTCGATATAGCTCTCGCCCGGCTTCTTGCCGATAGCGGAATTGATTGGAAAGACGAAGGTCTAACGCGTGTCGAATATCGGGGAAGTACCTGGTATGCCGTGCGTGCGGCGTATGAGGACTATCGCCTGTTTGCGCTCTATCCCAAATCTGAGGTCATGTCGGGCAGGATTTCATTTATCGCTGTCGGCGTGCTGGCGTTCCTGGTGTTTTTGGTTGTAGTGCTGTTGGTGCGTATCGTCGCCGATCGTCGCAATTTGGCCGAAAAGGACAAGCAGCTCGGCATCATCAATGCCATCAGTTCCACGTATGAGTCGACCCTCCTGTTGCATCTCGACACGCTCGAGATCGAGGGGATTAACATGTCGCCATCGGTGGCGAAGATATTTGCCGAGCACGCCGAGGCATATGACTTTTTTGCAACGGTTTGCCGAGACATTGTGAGTCCCGAAAGTCGCGAGGCGGTCATGGAGCTCTTAGATATAAAGACGCTTCAGGATCGTATGGAGGGCATGCCGTACTTGGATGCCGAGGTACGAGACTGCCGAGGTACGTGGTATTCGCTGCAGGTTGTTCCACAGCGCCGCGATGAGCAGGGTCGACTGGAGTCGGTCGTCGTGGCGACGCATAACATCTCGATGACAAAGCGCGCCGAGGAGCTTTCTTTCCAGGATAAGCTGACGGGACTTCGCAATAGAAATTACCTTGAGTCCCTTGGCGACGACCTGGTGAACGATTCCCTGCCCGTGAGTGTGATCATGATGGACTGCAATTTCCTCAAGCGTACCAACGATCTCTACGGTCACGAAATGGGCGATGAGCTGCTACGGCGTACGGCGTCTGTATTGAGGCGAACGGCAGGCGAGAAGTTTGTGCCTATGTGCATTGGTGGCGACGAGTTCTTGCTGATTTGCCCTCACACCGATCGCGAATCCGCATGTGAAGTAGTGCAAGATCTTCGCCTCAGCCTTGCTGCTGCGAGCGATGAGGTGCTGACAGTCAGTGCGTCGTTTGGCGTCGCGACGGCAGAGGCACCCGGTTATACACTGACCGAGATTTACCACATCGCTGACCACAACATGTATCAAGAGAAACGAAAAGTCCACGCTCGGGAAGCAGATTGCTAGTATTGCTGCCGCCGGTTTGCGCATCGGGGAATGTTGAATCGGTGCCCGCGATACTTTATCGGTTCGGACGGGGATAATAGACGTCTGAAATTGCTTTACGAGAGGGGAACGCAATGATTAGTTTTGATTACAAGCCTCAGGGCGTATGCGCTCGCAATATCCACCTTGATCTTTCTGATGACGGCAACAAGGTGGTGGGCGTCGAGTTTACCGGTGGCTGCAACGGCAATCTCAAGGCTATCTCTAAGCTGGTCGAGGGCGCTCCTGCCGATCGCGTCATCGAGGTTCTCGCTGGTAACACCTGCGGTATGAAGAATACTTCTTGCGCCGATCAGCTCACGCGCGCTATCGAGGCCGCTCGCGCCGAGATCGCCTAATGAGTATCGCCGACCAGATCAAGAACGGAATATCGCGCCGCGGCTTTGTGCTCGGAGGGGCTGCCGCGGGCGCTGCCACGGTGCTTGCCGGATGCTCAAAGAAAACGGGTACCAGCGACGACGCCGCTGGTGAGCCACAGGTTATCAAGGACGATTCGAAGATTGTCTCGATCACTGTCGATATCGATCTTGAGCCCGCGGCCTCGTGGACGCTGCCGCTGGGCACGCTGCTGTACTACTGCGATGGCGACTATGCTGCCGCGATGATGGCGCCTGCTTCTGCCCTGCATGCCAATACGCTTGGTGTGCTCAACCTGGGCGATGGCTCGCTTACCACACTTATCGAGGATCCCGTTGAGGGAACCGGTTATGCGTTTTACGACGTTCGCGCGGGTGATGGCGTGTTCGCGTGGGTCGAGATGAACTTTGCCAATGCGTCTTGGAAACTCTATGCGCAAAACCTTGCAGGCTCCTCCCTTACCGGCAACGCTGTCGAGCTCGACCGCGGTGGCGAAAACTACGATCCGCCGCTCTTCACAGCGTATGGGTCGTCGGTCATCTGGTATAAGATGCCCTCGTCCGGCGGCAGCAAGACGAGTAACGATTCGTACTGCTACCGTCAGTCGCCCAGCGAGTCCAAGCCTGAGACTATTTGGAAGTCGACGGGCCGTTTCGCATCCGCCCCGCGTGTGAGCGACGGCATTCTGACCATCTCGCCCCGCGTGCACAATGATGAGGGCGTCTATTACGGTATGACGGCGATCGACCTGACTGACGGCAACAACACGAAGCGAGCTCAGCTGGTGCTTCCTTCGTCGGTTTCGCCTTTCGAGGCCGTGTATATGGGCGACACCTTCGTGTTCTCCATTGAGGCGACGTATAGCGGCGTGGGTAGCCTGGGCAATATGGGCACCTATATCGGTAACGAGGGCGGGCCGTACCTCTTCCTTTCGCGTGAGCCGCTCGCGTGCGCTGCGGGAAGGAAAAATAAATACCTGGTTAAAGTTCAGGCGTCGCATTTTTTGATTGACACTTCGGCTAAGACCTACGGCTCGCTCCTGTCGCCCGACCGAGCCCTGGAGTATGGCGATTATCCTGCTACGGCGGGTAAATCGAACTCGTTCTTAACGTACGCAACGGTGCGCAACAGCCAGGGAATTCCCGAGACGGTTACCGCTCGCTTGTTCTCTCTTTAGTCTCCGAGGGGTTAAAAAGGCGTCGACAGGGGAATAAGCGCGTTGTGACTATGAGTACCGCCCGCCGAGCTATCGCACCCATGCGATACCCGGTGGGCCCAGGTGCGTTAAAATGAGCTTGTTCTTAGCTAATTGAGACAGGGGGGCCGTGTTATGGCTTCAGATGCAAAAAAGATTCTGCTGGTCGAGGATGAGAAGGCAATCCGTGACGCTGTCGCTGCCTATCTCGAGCGCGAGGGCTATTGGGTTGTGGGCGTGGGCGACGGCCAGTCCGCTATCGAGGAGTTCGAGAAGCATCAGTTCGACCTGGTCGTGCTCGACCTCATGCTCCCTAAGATTCCCGGCGAGCGCGTTTGCCGCACCATTCGCGATACCTCGGATGTCCCAATCATTATGCTGACGGCCAAGGGCGAGATCGAGGACCGTATTATCGGCCTCGAGCTCGGTGCCGACGACTACCTGATCAAGCCGTTCTCGCCGCGCGAGCTTGTCGCGCGCGTACGCGCCTTGTTCCGCCGTGCCCACCAGGCCGATGAGCCGGCCGTCGAGGTGCTCGACTTTGGCGATCTGGTCATTGACATCTCGGGCCACAAGATTTTGGTCGAGGGCAAGGAAGTCGACCTGACGGCTTCCGAGTTCAAGCTGCTCACCACGCTTGCCCGCCACCCCGGCCGCGTCTACAACCGCATGGAGCTGGTCGAGAAGGTGCTCGGCTACGACTTTGAGGGTTACGAGCGCACCATCGACAGCCACGTGAAGAACCTTCGCGCCAAGCTGGGCGACGACCCCAAGAAGCCCAAGTGGCTCTACACCGTCCACGGTGTCGGCTACCGCTTCGAGGCTCCGACCAAGACCGATAAGTCGGACGAGAAATAAAGGAAATCACATATGACACCTGCGCGCTTTGAAATCGGGCAAAAGCATAAGCAGGAGAACGAGGCGGGTTCCAAGGCTAGTTGGAACACGCCTCGTTCCGATTCACGGCCAACGATGAGCTATCCCTCGCGTATGGCCCTGGCTTTTGCCCTGACATCGCTCATGACGGTATTGGTGCTGGTGGGCGTAGTCTCCGTTGTATGGGGCACGGTTTTTACGGATTACACGCGCTCCAATATTGTCGAAATCGCCAATTCCGCAGCCGAAAAGCTTGCGACGTCGTACGAGGAAAACGGCAATTGGACCGCGGGGGAGTTGCGTGCGGTCGCGACATCGAGCTTGGTGTCCGACGATCTTGGCATGCAGGTCGTCAATAAAAAGGGCGTCATCGTCTACGACGACTCGTGGCCCTCGGCAAGCGCTACTGCCGATGTGCGCGAAAATCAGGCGACGACCGACGGTACGAGCGGAAAGAAGGCATCGCACAGCCCGGTCTCGTCTGCTCCCACCGATTCCAATAGTGTTGCCAACGTTGAGATCGTGACGTCCTCCGGCGAGCACGTGGGTCAGGTCAAATTGTGGGCGATTGGCTCCGATGCCCTGCTCACCAAGGCAGACTCAGCATTCAGAGAAAAGACCTTTAATGCCATGGCCCTTGCTGCGGTTGTGGCCGTCTGCATCTCGGTCGTTATCGGATCACTCGTGTCGCGCATGCTCACCAAGCCGATTCATCGTATTACCAGCACCGCCAAGCAGATCCGCGATGGAGACCTGTCCGCTCGTACGGGCTTGCGCGGCGATGATGAGATCGATCAGCTGGGAGAGACCTTCGACGAGATGGCCACCTCACTCGAAAAGGACATGAAGCACGAGAAGCGCCTGACTTCCGATGTGGCTCATGAGCTGCGCACGCCGCTCATGGCCATGCTTGCAACGGTCGAGGCCATGCAAGACGGTGTGTATCCCACCGACGACGAGCATCTGGAGACGGTCGCTTCCGAGACGCGCCGCCTGGCCCGTCTGGTGCAGCAGATGCTCGACCTGTCGCGCATGGAAAACAGTACCGCGCCGCTCAACCTGGAGCCAGTGGACATGGTGCCGTTTGTGCGTTCGATTGTGAATGGCCAGGAGCGACTGTTTGCCGATCGTGACCTGCGCTTGCGCTTTGCGGATGAGACGCAGGGCCACGATGACGTTGTCGAGGCAGATCCCGACATGATCACGCAATGCGTCATCAACCTTTTGAGTAACGCCATGCGCTATACCCCCGAGGGGGGTTGGGTCGTGGTGTCGGTGCTCAGTGACCGCAAGCACGTCGATATCGCGGTTTCGGATACGGGCATCGGTATCGCCAAGGATGATCTGTCGCGCATCTTCGGTCGTTTTTGGCGTGCCGACGCCAGCCGCGCCCGCGAAGCTGGCGGCCTGGGCGTGGGTCTCGCCGTGACTAAACAGATCGTCGAGCGCCATCATGGCTACATTTCCGTGGAGTCGGAGCTTGGAAAGGGTACGACTTTTACGATTCATCTGCCTCGCGAGCACACGGCGGACGCGGCATCTACTACAATGGAGCACTAGCTTTTCGCTATTCGGTGAAGGAGGGGTTTCGTCCCTGCCGCTCCGAGTTTGCGAAAACGTGCGGGAAAGAACCCGCATTACTGTCGTATTTTGGTAAGGAGTGACTCACGTGACAACGATGGAGCGTCGTCCGGATTCCCGTGGCAAGGTTCGTGATATCTACGATGCCGGTGAAAACCTGCTGATGGTCGCCACCGACCGCATTTCTGCGTTCGACTTCATTCTTCCCGACGAGATTCCGTTTAAGGGAGAGGTGCTCAACCGCATCTCGGCATTCTGGTTCGATAAGTTTGCCGACATCGTTCCCAACCACCTCGTTTCCATCGACCCGGCGGATTTC
>ERZ773134.1386-NODE-1386-length-20709-cov-3.540234_pt1 | contig 20709 bp, 17 predicted proteins | sample MGYA00580856_ERZ773134 | MGnify/ENA primary metagenome ERZ773134 (study PRJEB29015, sample SAMEA2737823) | human gut metagenome | biome: human gut; feature: human-associated habitat; material: faeces | place: China | collected 2012 ... | reverse complement strand
ATCATATAATGATAGAAAGCAGAAGAAATGGGAATGAAATTCATGCCAGATCTGCAATTTTGTAAGAAACTTCCCGAAATAAAACCAGGGGAGTATCGCCTGAAATATGATCTCACTTTGCGCGCGTCTCCCGGTCTTGGAACTGCGTTGTGCCGGGGAAACTATCACTGGGAGAGCTGCCTGAAAGCGGAAAGTAAGGTGTATATCTGCCGAATCAGATATTTGAGCAGATCTGTATGGGGATTGATAGAGAATACGGGGTGGATATGCCTTTATATGAATCATAAATGGCTGATAACTACTATAGCATAATTATAAAAATGACATTGTATGCCTGACGAGCCTGTTGGAGTGAAACTTACATTTCATGTAGACCCTCGCCAAAAGCGGAACCTTTTAAGCGTTGGCTTGCTCAGAAAAAGGACGCTGATAATTTCATATCAACGTCCTTTAAATCTGTCAGTATGGGGATATACAATTATTTATTGTTTACCTCAAGATTCTTCATCGCACGAACCTTCAGCGGAAGTCCGAACAGAGTGATGAATCCGCTTGCATCATGATGATCGTACATATCACCAGTTGTGAAGCTTGCCAGAGATTCATTGTAAAGTGAGTATGGAGAAGTAGTTCCGGCTTTAATGATATTTCCTTTGTAAAGTCTGAATTTAACTTCACCTGTAACATATTTCTGGGTAGATTTTACGAAAGCACGAAGAGCTTCACAAAGTGGTGTGAACCATTTTCCTTCGTATACAACCTGAGCCATCTGGCTTCCAAGTTTCTTCTTAGCTTCCATTGTTTCACGGTCAAGGATTAATTCTTCTAACTGATCGTGAGCTGCCATTAAGATTGTTCCACCTGGAGTTTCATATACACCACGGGATTTCATTCCTACAACACGGTTCTCAACGATATCAACGATACCGATACCATTTTCACCACCAAGACGGTTTAATTCAGTGATGATCTCAGAAACTTTCATTTCTTTTCCGTTTAATGATTTAGGAACACCAGCTTCAAATGTCATAGTAACTTCTGTATCTTTATCTGGAGCGTTTTCTGGAGCTACTCCTAAAACAAGCATGTTGTCGTAGTTTGGTGCTAAAGAAGGATCTTCTAATTCAAGACCTTCGTGACTGATATGCCATAAGTTACGGTCACGGCTGTAGCTGTGGCTTGCGTCAAATGGAAGGTGGATTCCGTGTGCTTCACAGAATTCGATCTCATCTTCACGAGACTGCATTGTCCATACATCTGTCATACGCCATGGAGCAATGATCTTGATGTCTGGAGCTAATGCTTTGATACCAAGTTCAAAACGGATCTGGTCATTTCCTTTTCCTGTGGCACCGTGGCAGATTGCAACAGCATTTTCTTTTCTGGCGATTTCAACTAATTTCTTAGCGATTGCTGGACGAGCCATAGATGTTCCAAGAAGATACTGATGTTCGTATACAGCACCAGCCTGTACGCATGGCATGATATAGTTATCGCAGAAATCATCAACGATATCTTCGATATATAATTTAGATGCTCCGGATAATTTTGCTCTTTCATCAAGTCCATCTAATTCGTTACCCTGTCCACAGTTAACACAGCAACAGATAACTTCATAGTCAAATGTTTCCTTAAGCCAAGGAATCAGAGCTGTAGTATCAAGACCTCCGGAATATGCTAAAACAACTTTTTCTTTCATGAAATAAATCCTCCTAAGTGTATATTGACGGGATGTTTTCCTATTATATATAGGATCTGATATTGAAAATCCCGTATGTTCATATAAATATTTGCTTGTTTACTAATATACGTTATATTTACATCTTTTGCAAGGATTATTTTCGAAAATAATGAATATTTATAATATAAAAATGAATAAAATGAAAAATAATTGCACATTTATACAAAACTATTGCATATTTTAAAATTCAGTTGTATACTTATGAACAATGATTAAAAAAATAACCTACATTATAAAGAGAAGGACAAGGAGATTAACATGATCAAAGCAGGAATCATTGGATCCACAGGTTACGCAGGACAAGAACTTGTAAGAATCCTTACACAGCATAAAGATGCAGAGGTTGTATGGTATGGATCCAGAAGTTATATAGACCAGAAATATTATGAAGTATTTAGAAATATGTTCCAGATCGTTGATGACAAATGTCTGGATGATAACATGGATGAGCTTGCATCTAAAGTGGATGTGATCTTTACAGCAACACCGCAGGGACTTTGTAGTTCTTTAGTATCAGAAGAAATCTTATCTAAAGTTAAGATCATTGATCTAAGTGCGGACTTCCGTATTAAAGATGTAAATCGATATGAAGAATGGTATGGGATCAAACATCAGAGTCCAGAATTTATTGATGAGGCAGTTTATGGACTTTGCGAGATCAATCGTGAAGATATCAAGAAAGCACGACTGATTGCTAACCCAGGATGCTATCCAACATGTTCTACATTATCCATTTATCCAATGGCGAAAGAAGGACTCATTGAGATGAACAGTGTGATCATCGATGCTAAATCAGGAACATCCGGAGCTGGACGTGGTGCGAAAGTCAATAACTTATATTGTGAAGTAAATGAAAATATCAAAGCATATGGAGTTGCAACTCACAGACATACGCCAGAGATCGAAGATCAGTTAAGCTATGCATCTGGAGAAGAAGTATTATTAAACTTCACACCACACTTAATTCCAATGAACCGTGGAATTTTAGTGACAGCATATGCAACACTTAAGAAAGATGTAAGTTACGAAGAAGTGAAAGCAATCTACGACTCTTATTATAAGAATGAAAAATTCGTCAGAGTGTTAGATAAAGATGTCTGCCCTGAGACAAGATGGGTAGAGGGAAGTAACTATGTGGATGTCAACTTTAAGATCGATAAACGTACAAACCGTATTATCATGATGGGTGCCATGGACAACCTTGTAAAAGGTGCAGCTGGACAGGCCGTACAGAACATGAATCTTATGTTTGGATTAAAAGAAACTGAAGGATTAGAATTAGTACCAATGTTCCCATAGGGCTTTGGTAAGGAAGGACTAGAATTATGAAGATCATCAATGCCGGAGTAACAGCTCCAAAAGGTTTTAAATGTGCAGGACTTCGTGCCGGAGTGAAACCAGGGAAGACAAACAAAGACATGGCAATGATCGTAAGTGAAGTGCCAGCAAAGATCGCAGGAACATTTACAAAGAACATTGTAAAAGCCGCTCCAGTTTTATGGGGAAAGAAGATCGTAGAAGAACAAGAAGCAGTCAGAGCAGTGGTAATTAATACAGGAATTGCAAATGCATGTACGGGTGCACAAGGATATGAGAATGTTGTAACAGAAGCAAAAGAAGTAGCGAAATTGTTAGATATTAAACCAGAGGAAGTTGTCGTAGGTTCCACAGGAGTTATCGGACAGCAGCTGCCAATGGATGTGATCAAAGAAGGAATCAAGAAGTTAGTTCCAGAATTAAAAGCAGACAGACAAAGTGAAGAAGATGCATCCTGGGCTATCCTTACAACCGATACAAAACCAAAAGAAGCGGCAGTAGAAGTAGAGATCAATGGAAAGACAGTTACAATTGCAGGTATGTGCAAAGGTTCTGGAATGATCCACCCAAACATGGGAACAATGCTTGGATTTATCACTACAGATGCAGCAATCGATAAAGCTTTATTATTAGAACTGCAGAGGGAACTCATTGAAGATACATTCAATATGGTATCAGTTGATGGAGATACATCTACAAATGATACAGTTTTTGTATTTGCAAATGGAATGGCAGAAAATAAAGAAATTACAGAAAAAGATGCAGACTATGAAGCATTCAGAGAAGGATTATTATATGTTAACCAGTCTCTTGCAAAACAGATCGCAGGGGATGGAGAAGGATGTACACGTTTATTTGAAGTTCATGTAGCTGGTGCAGACTCCAAAGAAAATGCGAAGATCTTAAGCAAATCTGTCGTAACATCAAGTCTTACAAAAGCAGCAATTTACGGAAAAGATGCAAACTGGGGAAGAATTCTTTGTGCACTTGGCTATGCTGGAGTTGATTTTGATCCAGTCAAGGTTGATATTAGTTTAAAAAGTGCAGATGGTGTGATCGAGATCGTAAAAGACGGAATCGCAACAGACTATTCTGAAGATGAGGCAACGAAAGTATTATCTGCAGATGCAGTGACAGCAGATATTGATGTTCATAATGGAGAGTTTGAAGCAACTGCATGGGGATGTGATCTGACACACGATTATGTAACAATTAATGCAGATTACCGATCATAAGAATAAGATTATTATAGATAGACGACAAAATAAAAGGCATAAAAGCAGACAACTATGAAAGGAAGAATCAATGGAACAGATGAGAAATGAAATTAACGAATTGATCGAGCAGTCAAAACAAAAAGCAAAAGTATTAACAGAGGCATTACCATATATCCGTCGTTTCAATAACTGTTACGTTGTTGTAAAATACGGTGGAAGCGCTATGAAAGACAAGAATCTTCAAAAAAGCGTGATCAGAGATGTTGCACTATTAAAACTAGTAGGTATGAAACCAATCATCGTACATGGTGGTGGAAAAGAGATCAGTAAATGGGTTCGTATGTCAGGAAAAGAACCAGAATTTTACCATGGACTTCGTGTGACAGATAAAGAGACAATGGAAGTTGCTGAAATGGTATTATTTAAAGTCAATCAGGAACTGGTGGCCATGATGGCAGAAGTTGGGGTTAAAGCCGTAGGTCTTTCTGGAAAAGATGCTGAAATGATCCGTGTAAAGAAAAAAGAAATGCCTGGAAAAGATCTTGGATATGTCGGTGAGGTTAAGAGTGTCGATACAACACTTCTTGAAGCATTGATTGAAGATGATTTTGTACCAGTTATTTCTCCAATTGGTTTAGGAGATAACTATGAACCATATAATATTAATGCGGATGACACAGCATGTGCAGTTGCAGAAGCATTGAATGCAGAAAAACTGGTATTCTTAACTGATATCGAAGGGGTATTCGTAGATCCAGAAGATAAATCAACATTGATCTCTGAGATGGATCTTAAACAGGCAAAAGAATTTATCGATAACGGAGTTGTTGGAGGAGGAATGCTTCCAAAACTTAAGAACTGTATTGAAGCGATCGAAGGTGGAGTATCCAGAGTCCATATCTTAGACGGACGTTTAACAAACTGTCTGTTACTGGAATTCTTCACAGAAAAAGGTATTGGAACAGCCATCTTAAAAGAACCATTATTTGATAAACCATTATTCAACGAAGAAGATGAGGAAGGATGTTAAGATGAAAACGCAGCAGGAATATATTGAGCAGGGAGAACAGTATATCTTAAAGACATACAATCGTTTTCCAGTTGTATTAGAAAAAGGGAAAGGTGTCTATTTATATGATGCTGACCAGAAGAAATATCTGGATTTTGGTGCAGGAATTGCTGTATTTGCATTAGGATATGGAAATGAAGCATACAATCAGGCATTAAAAGACCAGATTGATAAATTGATCCATACATCAAACTTATATTACAATATTCCAGCAGTAGAAGCTGCAAAGAAGATTGTCGATGCTTCAGGGCTTAAAAAAGTGTTCTTTACAAACAGTGGAACAGAAGCAATCGAAGGTGCGTTAAAAGTTGCAAGAAAATATGCATATAATAAAGACGATTCCAAAGATTATGAATTTATCGCAATGAATCATTCATTCCACGGAAGAAGCCAGGGAGCTTTATCAGTGACTGGTAACAGTCATTATCAGGATGGATTTGTTCCAAAAGAATTTCGTGCTGTATTTGCAGAATTCAATAACTTAGAAGATGTTGTATCAAAGATCACAGATAAAACTTGTGGAATCATATGTGAAGTTGTTCAGGGTGAAGGTGGAATTTTCCCAGCGGATAAAGAATTCTTAGAGGGACTTCGTAAAGTCTGCGATGAGAAAGATATCTTACTGATCTTTGATGAGATTCAGTGTGGAATGGGGCGCTGTGGATCTTTGTTTGCACATGATCTTTATGGAGTAAAACCGGATGTCTTAACACTTGCAAAAGCGCTTGGATGTGGTGTTCCTGTTGGGGCGTTTGTTGTAGGTGAAAAGGCTGATGGGGCTTTAGTACCAGGTGATCATGGAACAACTTATGGTGGAAATCCATTCGCAGCAGCGGCGATCAATGCAGTATTTGACCAGTTTGAGAAGTTACAGGTTCCAGAACATGCAAAAGAAATCGGAGCTTACCTGTGGGATAAATTAGAAGAGTTAAAAGAGAGATATGACTGTATCACAGGACATCGTGGAATTGCATTAATGCAAGGACTTGAATTTGATGCAGATCATCCAGTTGGAGATATCGTTAAGAAAGCACTGGAGAAAGGATTGATTATAATTTCTGCAGGAAATAATGTCATTCGTTTTGTACCGCCGCTTGTGATTGAAAAAGAACATGTAGATGAGATGATTTCTATTTTAGAAGACTGTATTGCATAGAATGTATAAAAAAGACCTCTATGGAAAAACTATCCGTAAAAAGATAGTTTTTCATGGAGGTTTTTATATGTTTGGATTGATCATTGCATTGATTTCAGGAGCTTTAATGAGTATTCAAGGTGTATTTAACACAGAAGTAACTAAACAAAGCAGTACATGGACAACGAGTACATTTGTACAGGCAACAGGATTTCTCGCATGTTTGTTGATCTGGTTGATCGCTGAGAGGGAGCAAAGTTTTACGATGCTTTTAAAGGTCAGCCCAAGATACCTTTTATTAGGAGGAGTGATTGGAGCTGCAATCACATTTACAGTGATCAAAAGTGTGGCAAGTTTAGGACCTGCACAGTCAGCAATGCTGATCGTCGCATCACAAAGTGTTGTTTCCTATCTGATCGAGGTTTTCGGTCTGTTTGGTGTGGAAAAAACAGCTTTTGCATGGGTAAAGCTTTTAGGAGTGGTTTTGTTTGTCACAGGATTGATAATATTTAAATGGAAATCATAAATATCTCTTGTAAAGTATTATAATTTTCGTTAAAATAGAAGTTAGATTTACATGTTCCAGACTCTTTGCATAAGACCGGGAGGTTTATGTTGTTTAGAAGAGTTAAAGTGATAACCATTTTGCTGATGGTTTTTATGATGTCCATTGGATGTAGCCGCAGGAAGGAAGTATCGATAGAACCAAAGAAGGAGACAAAGACAACGGCTGAGAAGTCTTCTTCTAAGGAAACTATTTATGTCTATGTATGTGGAGAAGTAAAACATCCAGGAGTTTATCGTTTTTCGAAAGGTGAACGTATTGTTTCTGCTGTGAAAGCAGCTGGTGGACTAACTAAGAAGGCTTCAGCAGAGAGTATTAATCAGGCAGAGAAGATGAAAGACGGGCAGCAGATAACGATTCCGTCAAAGAAACAGACAGCGAAGAATGAAGGATCTGATTCCAAAGCAGTGCAATCTTCCTCTGGAAAGATCAATATCAATACTGCAGGTGTCAAGGAGTTGATGACGCTTTCAGGGATAGGGGAAGCGAAGGCTTCTGATATTATCTCTTATCGAGAGGAACATGGCCCTTTTTTTGATATTTCAGATATTATGAAGATTCAGGGAATTAAAGAGGGGATATATCATAAGATCAAAGACAAGATAACAATATAATTTTAGAGGTGAAAAAATGAGGAAGGTCTTAGTTGTTGATGATGAAAAACTAATCGTGAAGGGCATCAAATTCAGTCTGGAACAAGATGAGATGCAAGTAGATTGTGCTTATGATGGAGAAGAAGCATTAGAGAAAGCCAAAGAGAATCAATATGATATTATTCTTCTTGATGTAATGCTTCCAGGACTGACTGGGTTTGAGGTTTGTCAGGCAATTCGTGAATTCTCTAGCGTCCCGATCATTATGTTGACGGCTAAGGGAGAAGATATGGATAAGATTCTTGGCCTTGAATATGGGGCAGATGATTATATCACAAAGCCATTTAATATTCTGGAAGTAAAGGCAAGGATCAAAGCAATCTTACGTCGAAGCGCACATCACGATGTGAAAGAAGAAGAATCAGCAAAGGTTGTAGAATGCAGAGGTTTAAAGATTGACTGTGAAAGCCGCAGAGTGCATATTCATGGCAAAGAAGTGAACCTGACAGCGAAAGAATTTGACTTGTTAGAGTTACTGGTATTTCATCCAAACAAAGTATACAGCAGAGAGGATTTGTTGAATACAGTATGGGGATATGATTATCCGGGGGATGCAAGAACGGTTGACGTGCATATCCGAAGATTGAGAGAGAAGATCGAAGTGAATCCGGGAGTACCGGACTATGTACATACAAAGTGGGGGGTAGGTTACTATTTTCAGTCCTAAGAAGAACAGATTTGCCTTTTTACATAGTATGCAGTTCTTTATTTTCTTGTCAATTTTCCTTCTGACGACATTGATATCAGTTTTATTTAGTAAGTTGTTAAATGATGGATATCGTCAGAAAACATATGACCAGAAAGTGGATAGTGTGGTCAGTCAGTGTAGCTGGCTTGGTGATCAGGTAGTTGGAGTCGATTTTCATTTAGATGATGGCTCCAACTCTCTTTCTAATCAGATTGATGAACTTGCAGCAAGTATGAATGGGCGGATTATCGTAATTAAGAATAATTATAAGATCATCAAGGATACTCATACAGATTTTCAGTCTAGATTCTTTTTAAATGATAATGTATTGGATGTTATGGATGGAAAGAAGACAAGGATTGTATCAGAGAGTGGAAAGTATATCGAAGTGATGGTTCCGATCGTATCAAAAGCTGGAAAGCAGAATCATATCCTGGGAGCTGTGCAGGCGACTGTGCCATCTGAGGATATGATGGGAGCAGTTACGGAGATGGAGCATCGCAGGAATATGCTGCTGGTAGCATGTATCATCTGTGGATTATCAATGGCAATGATCATTAGTTATCTGCTGACGAGAGATTTAAAGAAGATTCAGAGAGATGTTGATTTTATTGCGGCTGGTCATGAAGATGAATCCATTGAAGAGACAGGATTCCTAGAAGTACGCAGTATTGTGCAGCGTTTTAATGAGATTCTTGGAAGAATGCAGACGTTGGAAGATTCAAGACAGGAGTTTGTATCGAATGTATCGCATGAGTTAAAGACACCAATGACATCGATGAAAGTTCTTGCAGATTCCTTAATTCAGCAGGGAGATCAGGTTCCGGCTGAATTATATCGAGAATTCATGCAGGATATCGTTGCTGAGATCGACCGTGAGAATGTGATCATTTCAGATCTGTTATCTCTGGTGAAACTAGACAAGAAAGCAGCGCAGCTTCAGATCACAACAGTAAGTATCAATGAATTGTTGGAGATTATCATGAAGCGTTTAAAACCATTGGCTCTGCAGCGTAATATCGAATTGATCTTTGAAAGTTTCCGTCCGGTAACAGCAGAGATTGATGAAGTGAAGTTGTCTTTAGGGCTTACGAATCTGATCGAGAATGGTATCAAGTATAACAAAGATGATGGGTGGATCCGCGTGACACTGAATGCAGATCATAAGTATTTTTATGTGAAAGTTGCAGATTCTGGTGTTGGAATTCCTGAGGATTGCCAGGATCAGGTATTTGATCGTTTTTATCGCGTGGATAAAGCAAGATCAAGAGATACTGGAGGTACAGGACTTGGATTAGCGATCACAAAGAGCGTTGTTTCTCTTCATAATGGAGAGATTAAGTTATACAGTAAGGTTGGTGAAGGAACAACATTTACACTTAGAGTTCCATTAAAGTATAAAGGCTAGGAGGAAGAGATGAAGAAAAGAAAATTATGCATGATCTTTTTGCTTTGTCTGGCTTTGATGACTTTAGTGGCAGGATGCCGGTCAAAAAAAGAAACCAATGACCAAGGCAATCAAAAAGGAACAGCAATTTACTATACAAATAATGATGTTACGAAATTGATCATGAAGAAAGAAAATGTGAAGCTTGAAGGGAATCAGCAGCAGAAAGTGAAGATTTTATTAAAGAAACTTCAACAGACTCCAAAGAGTGATAAGATACGCTCAGTGATTCCAAAGAGAATTATGATCAATGGTGTATCAGTGAATACAAATATCGTTGAGATTGATTTTTCGACAGGGTATAAACGAATTTCAGGGAATAGAGATTTGATCTGCCGTGCTGGTATTGTATATACACTGACTCAGTTAAAAGATATCAATTATGTATCATTTTCAATTTCTGGAGAGCCAATGCTTGATACAGATGGTACAGCAATTGGTGCTCTTGGAAGAGATAGTTTTGTATTTGGTAAGTTGCCAATGAAATAATTTATGAAACAAAGACCGATGGTTCTTATATTTGCCGGAGTGTTATCCGGAACAGCCGTTGTATGGAATATTATGTCCATGACAGCGGCTTTTTATCTATTGACAGGTATTTGTCTGTTGGCGTCCTTGATTTTTAGTGATAGGCGTTATGGATGGGTTGTAGTTGGAATACTTGCAGGAATTTTATTATCGTTAGGTTTTAAGACTTCCATGAAATTTGATCTGATCCAGGTAAAGGAAAAGGCAACAGAATATACAATGGGAAGAGTTTTAGAAGTATCGAAAACAAAGAAGGGAAAGTTAGCAGTACTTTTAAAAAATAAAAATTTGGAGGGGAAGATCCTTTTATATACACCCGAGGATGAAAAGATCATTCCAGGAGATATTCTTCGGTTTCAAGGAGAATTAGAAGAATGGGAAGATGCAGCTAACCCTGGCCAATTTTCAAGCAGACATTATTATTTCAGTAAAGGAATTTACTATCATGTATATTCGAAAAATATTGAGATTGAAGGACATCAAAATATATATTTTCAGGAAAAGATCTTGCAATGTAGAGAGTACATGAAACATCAGTTAGAAATTCAATACAAAAATGAAGTAAGTGATTTCTTAAAGGGGATGTTAATAGGTGATAAAAATGGACTGAGTGATGAGGTTAAAGATGACTTTAAGGAAAGTGGATTAATTCATTTACTTGCGGTATCAGGACTTCATATATCGTTGGCAGGAAGAAGGGTATATAAATTGGTTCGCAAGTGGTGTGGAAATTTTGTAGTTGGTTCACTGGCAGGAATGACAGGCGCAGTGTTTTATTGTATTTTAACAGGTGGATCGGGATCGTCACTTCGTGCAGTGATGATGTTGGGTGTTTACTTCCTGTCAGAGATATTAGGAGAACACTATGATATGATGTCTGCAGGAGCTTTTGCAGGAATTGTCTTACTTATAATGTGTCCGTACAGAATCTATGATACGGGGTTTTTATATTCATTTACAGCAGTTTTTGTGATCGCAATCTATCAACTTGTTAAACCAAAGATGAAAGGTAAATATTATAAGTTGAAGGAATCTTTATCGTTTTGTATTTTTATCCAGATAGGGATGCTGCCATTAATCATATATTTTCAGTATGAAGCTCCAGCTTTTTCTTTTCTTGCGAATGTAGCAGCAGTACCACTGGCAACGTGTGCTTTTACTTTAGCTTTTCTTTTGATTTTTTTGCCGTATACCGTATTTCATGAAGCAATCTCATGGATGATCCAAGGGGTTTTGTGGATTTCCAGACAGTCTTATGGGATGTTGACGATCGGACATGTACCATTTTTATGGGTACTCTTATTTTATTTTATGACCGGATTGTGGATATGGAAGAAAAATGGACAAAATCGACATATCAGGATCAGTCTGGCTTATGTTATCATGATCATTTTGATATGGATTCCAATGGCAAGAAGAAAGAGTCTGGCATTTCTTGATGTTGGGCAGGGAGATTGTTTTGTAGCAGATACGAAGTCTGGGGCGATCATATTTGATGGTGGAAGCAGCAGTGAAGATCAGGTTGGAAGATATCGGATTCTTCCGTATATGAAATATCTGGGGTATCAGAAGATTCAGATTGCGGTGATCAGTCATATGGATATCGATCATTATTCTGGGATCAAGGAATTACTTGAGATGGGGAAAATTAAGTATCTTGGGCTTCCGGAGATTCCAAAAGATGAGACAATGAAAAAGATCATAGGTATAGCGAAGAAACGAGGAACAACTATTTTTTATCTTTCAAGAGGAAGGCAGATCACTACAAAAGATGGAAGTTTGAAAGTGTTGCATCCTCAAAAGAACAGTCAGATGGAAAAGAATGCGGCATCGTTGGTAATGCAGGGAAAAATACTTGGATATCGGGTGCTGTTAACGGGAGATGTGGAAAAAGAAGGCGAAGAAGAACTATTATTAGAAGAATTGGAAAGAGCAGATATATTAAAAGCAGCACATCATGGGTCAAAAAATTCCACGAGTAATGAATTTTTACAAAAGGTTCAGCCGAAACAGACGGTCATCTCTTGTGGAAAACAAAATAGATATGGACACCCACATTTAGAAACTATCCACAGACTACAGACATATCACACAAAGATTTATAGAACAGATCGAAGTGGTGCGATTATTTTTTTCAAAAGAAGAGATGGTTGAAAATCTTCCAAAAAAAAGGTATACTATCAAAAGCTATAGAAAGAGATGCAAAGAATATGAAGAAAATATTAGAAGATATCAAGACAAATACATACGAACGTTTTTATCTATTCTACGGGGAAGAAAAATATATGATCTCCCAGATGAAAAACCAGTTAAAAAAAGCATTAGTTTCAGAAGATGATACGATGAACTATTCTTATTTTGAAGGAAAAAGGGCTGATGCGATAGAGATTGTTGAACTTGCTAAAACACTGCCGTTTTTTAGTGATCATAGGTTTTTGATCTTGGATGAAACAGGACTTGGAAAGAAAAGTGATGATACGTTTATTGAAGGATTAAAGGAAGCCTCGGATACAAGTGTTGTGCTTTTTATAGAAGATAGTGTAGATAAGCGTTCAAAGATTTATAAATTTCTTTCGAAGGAAGGACATGCGGTATGTTTTGAATCTGCTGGAGATAAAGAATTATCCAGATGGCTGGCCTCATTGCTTAAGAAAGAAGGAAAACAGATGTCATCTGCAACGATGCGAAGTTTTTTATATCGCTGTGGATCTGATATGTATACTTTGAAAAATGAATTAGAGAAATTGATCTCCTATGTTGGAGAGAGAGAAGAAATTACGATCCGTGATCTGGAAGAGTTGACATCTTCTCAGACGACAAATCAGATCTTTGTGATGCTTGAGGCAATTGCGAGAAAGCAAAGAGAAAAAGTATTGACACTATATTATGATTTGATCGAGTTAAAGGAATCACCATTTGGAATTCTGGCATTGTTAGTCAGACAGTGTAATCAGCTGCTTCAGGTGAAAGATTTAGATTGTCTTGGAAAGAGCAATGGGATGATCGCAAAGCAGATGAAAGTTCCAGCATTTGTTGCAGGAAAGTTAAAAGATCAAGCGAAAATGTTTTCAATGGATACACTCAGAGATATGATCGAAGCATGTGCAAAAACTGATGAATCAATTAAAACAGGAAAGATCAGTGACAGAGTTGGGGTAGAACTATTGTTGATCCAGTTCAGTCAGAAATAAATCAATCAATTTAAGATAGAAGAAATCTAGTATAATAAAAATGATGAAAAAAAGAAGCCTGACGGTGGCTTCTTTTTTTGGGTTAATTTTATTAAAATTCGTTTCTTGATATCTGATTAAGCAATAGCGTTAACGGCTTTAGATAAACGAGCAATCTTTCTAGAAGCTGTATTCTTGTGGAAGATTCCTTTAGAAGTAGCTTTGCTGATTTCAGAAATGCAAGCTGTTAAAGCTTCAGAAGCTGCTGCTTTATCGTTAGCTGCGATTGCTGCTTCTACTTTTTTGATATATGTTTTAACTTTAGTTTTGATTGCTTTATTTCTTTCTGTTTTTGTGTTGATAACTTTGATTCTTTTTTTTGCTGATTTAATATTTGCCAAAGTGGGCACCTCCAATATGATAACTTAAATTTCTTTCTTTTCTTGAATCTTGTCTATAGCGAGACACGGTTAGCTATACACAAAACATACTGTTATATCTTATAGAAAATGATTGAATTTGTCAATATCTTTGGGGAAAAAATGTAATATTTTTTTAAAAACAATCACATACTAGAGAAAAAAGGAGGCAAAATCAATGCAAAATCGTACAGATCTGGCACTGGAATTAAAAGAAGAGAAGAATATTGGCTCTGCACAGTCAGGAATTATCGTAAAGACAAGAATTGATACAACGAATCATATAAAAGAAACAAAGATCATCATCAAAAACAAAAAAGGGGAGGACTCTTTAGGAAAACCAAAGGGAACCTATATTACGATCGAGGCGAAAGATCTGTCAACAAACGATGGTAGTTTTCATAAAGAAATGAGTGAAGCATTGTTTTTAAATTTAAAGGAAATGTTAAACAAAAAGAAAAAAATACTGATCGCAGGACTTGGAAATGCTGATGTGACAGCGGATTCGTTAGGACCTAAAGTTGTGAACAATCTATATATTACAAGACATTTGCAAAAAGAGGGGATTGGAAATTATCAATTTGAACTAAGTGCGATCGCACCGGGGGTTATGGCACAGACGGGAATTGAGACAAGTGAGATTTTAGAATCATTAGCAGACCGGATAAAACCAGATGTTGTTATCGTGATCGATGCTTTGGCGGCCAGAAGTTATAGCAGGTTAAATAAAACGATTCAGATCAGCGATACGGGAATTGCACCGGGTTCAGGTGTTGGAAATCATAGAAATGAGATTACACAGCATACGATTGGTGTTCCAGTTCTTGCAATTGGTGTTCCAACGGTAATTTCTGTTCCAGCGATCATTCATGATGTTTTTGGAGAAAAATCTCTGGAAAATGTTTCTGAAAATATTGATGAAGAATTTATTTCCATGCATGTTACACCAAAAAATATTGATGAATCTATGAAACGGATCAGTTATACGATATCTGAAGGAATCAATCATTTACTGCATAATTAAAATATGAATGAATACAATGAAAGTATGGAGAAAAGAAAGAGATGGATATTGAGTATTGTGATCGGTTGTTTTCTGATCATTTTTTTCAGTCAGAAGATCAATGTGCAGGGAATGGTTTTAGAATTCATGGATCATTATTATCATGGGATTATGACAGGATTTTTTCCGGCAGTATCTAAGAAGGAAGTGACATTTTCGGGAAATATTCTATCGGACATGGTCTGTATGTATTATCAGGAAACAGTACCAATCTTACAATATCGCACAGATTATAAGGATAAAAAAGAAGAAGATCTAGTACAGCAAGATTATTATTTTCAGGATGATGAAACAACGGATGAGGTGGTAGAGGAGGTAAAAAAAGAAGAAAAGTTGTTTCATGCAAAAAAATGGGAAAATTCAAAATATTTAAGAAAATATATTTATCAGATCGACAGTACGACAATGGCGACAGAGAATGAGTTAAATGGAAAAGTTTTATTAAACACGAACTTAAAATTAAGGAAATCTGATGAACCGCAGATTTTAATTTATCATACACATGGGAGTGAGGCATACCGTGGCAGCAGGAAAGGAAGAAAATCAGATACTGTGATTGGTGTTGGAGATGTTTTAACGAAGAGATTGGAGCAAAAAAATATCAAGGTTGTACATGATCGTAACATTTACGATGTAAAAAACGGAAAAGAGGAGCGATCTAAGGCTTATAATTATGCAGCAACTGCAATTGAAAAGAATCTAAAAAAATATCCATCCATTCAGGTTGTGATCGATCTGCACAGGGATGGAGTCAATGAATCGACAAAGCTTGTGACGAGACAAAATGGAAAGAGAATGGCGCAGGTCATGTTTTTTAATGGAATGAGCCGTACAGCAACAAATGGAAATATCAAATATTTAAAGAATCCAAATAAGCAGACAAATCTTGCGTTCAGCCTGCAATTGCAAGCACAGGCTGCTTTGAAATACCCTGGATTTACACGAAAAATTTACGTAAAAGGATATCGTTATAATCTGCACTACAGAGGAAGAAGCTTGTTAGTGGAAGTTGGTGCGCAGAATAATACGTTATCAGAAGCAAAAGCGTCTATGAGTTTACTTGCTGAATTATTAAATAATGTGTTATACTAAAATGGAGTGTCTGAAAAGACATATGTACTTGAAATATAATTAGGAGGAACTTATGGCAATAGATCAGAGTAAAATACGAAATTTTTGTATTATCGCACATATAGATCACGGAAAATCAACATTAGCAGATCGAATCATTCAGATGACAGGAACATTAACGGATCGAGAGATGCAGGAGCAGGTTCTTGATAACATGGATCTTGAAAGAGAACGTGGGATTACGATCAAATCGCAGGCAGTACGAATTGTTTATAAAGCTGACGATGGGGAAGAATATATTTTTAACTTGATCGATACACCGGGACACGTGGACTTTAATTATGAAGTATCACGAAGTCTTGCAGCATGTGAGGGAGCAATCCTTGTTGTCGATGCTGCACAGGGAATAGAGGCACAGACATTGGCAAATGTTTATCTTGCGATTGATCACGACTTAGAAGTTATGCCGGTTATCAACAAGATCGATCTTCCGAGTGCAGATCCAGAGCGTGTTAAAGCAGAAATTGAAGATGTGATCGGAATCGATGCAGAAGATGCACCTCAGATTTCTGCAAAAAGCGGACTAAATGTAGAACAGGTATTAAAGCAGATCGTAGAGAAGATTCCATCACCAGAGGGCGATAAGAATGCACCATTACAAGGATTGATCTTTGACAGTATGTATGATGCATATAAAGGAGTTATCATCTTTACAAGGATCAAAGAAGGAACGATCAAAGTCGGAACAAAGATGAAGATGATGGCAACTGGAGAGAGTGCAGAAGTTGTAGAAGTTGGTACATTTGGGGCAGGAAGATTCAATCCATGTGATGAACTGACAGCAGGGATGGTTGGATATGTTACAGCCAGCCTTAAAAATGTACAGGGAACCAGAGTTGGTGATACGATCACAGATGCAGATGATCCATGTGCTGAACCACTTCCAGGATACAAAAAAGTAAATCCTATGGTATATTGTGGACTATATCCAACAGATGGAGCAAAATATCCGGATTTAAGAGATGCATTAGAAAAATTACAGTTAAATGATGCAGCACTACAATTTGAAGCAGAGACATCCGTTGCGTTAGGATTTGGATTTAGATGTGGATTTCTTGGATTATTGCATTTAGAGATCATTCAGGAACGTTTGGAGAGAGAATATAACTTGGATCTTGTAACAACAGCACCAGGCGTTATTTATCGTGTATATAAGACGGATGGAAGTATGATCGAATTAACGAATCCATCCAATCTTCCAGATCCATCCGAGATCGACCATATGGAAGAACCGATCGTAACAGCAGAGATCATGGTAACTTCTGAGTTTGTTGGAGCGATCATGGGATTATGCCAGGAAAGACGAGGCGTATATCTTGGAATGGAGTATATGGAAGAGACAAGGGCATTACTTCGTTATGAACTTCCATTAAATGAAATCATTTATGATTTCTTTGATGCATTAAAATCACGTTCCAGAGGTTATGCATCCTTAGATTACGAAATGAAAGGATATCAGACATCAAGACTTGTAAAATTAGACATTTTGATCAACAAAGAAGAAGTTGATGCGCTTTCTTTTATTGTACATGAAGATACCGCGTATGAGCGTGGACGTAAGATGTGTACAAAATTAAAAGAAGAAATTCCAAGACATATGTTTGAAGTACCGATTCAGGCAGCGATTGGAAGTAAAGTCATTGCAAGAGAAACTGTCAAAGCAATGAGAAAAGACGTTCTTGCCAAATGTTACGGTGGAGATATCTCCCGTAAGAGAAAGCTGTTAGAGAAACAGAAGAAAGGAAAGAAACGAATGCGTCAGGTAGGAAATGTTGAAATTCCACAGGAAGCATTCATGAGTGTTCTGAAGTTAGATGAAGACTAATACGATCGAGCTTTATATTCATATTCCATTTTGTAAAAGTAAGTGCAGATATTGTGATTTCTGTTCCTTTCGGGCAGAGGAGGAAACGATCCATGCATACCTGGGGAAACTAAAAGAAGAACTGATTTTCTGGGGAAAGAAATTAGCAGCACGAGACGTTGTAACCGTCTTTATTGGAGGCGGAACGCCATCGTATCTTAGAAGAGAAGATATTCAAATGATTTGTGAAACTATATTTGAACATTTTCATATTTGTGAGGATGCTGAGATTACGATTGAAGCGAATCCAGGAACAGTAGATTTAAAAAAACTATGTACATATAGGGAAAATGGGATCAACAGGATTAGTTTTGGATTGCAGTCAACAGTGAAAGAAGAGTTGGAGTATCTGGGAAGAATTCATACCTATGAAGAATTTTTACAAAGTTTCGACTGGGCAAGACAAGCTGGATTTTTGAACATCAATGTTGACTTGATGAGTGCGGTGCCGAAACAAACATTAACTTCTTATGAAGAGAATTTAAGAAAAATAGCTAAACTTTCTCCAGAACATATTTCTGCGTATAGTCTGATCATTGAAGAGGGAACACCTTTTTACGAAGATAACAAGTTAGAGGAACTTCTTCCATCAGAAGAAGATGAAGTTTTAATGTATCGAATGACAGAAAAAATTTTAAACGAATATGGTTACGACAAATATGAGATTTCAAATTATGCAAAGCCAGGTTTTGAAAGCAGACATAATCTTGGGTATTGGTCCCATATTCCGTATTTGGGAGTGGGGCTTAATGCCTCTTCGTATCTGGATGAGAAACGTTTTGAGAATCCCTCCGATATGAAAGACTATTTAGAGATTCAATCGTTCGGAGATGCATATGAAGGAGCCCGTTCGTTATCAGTTTATGAACAGATGGAAGAATTTATGTTTCTTGGACTTCGAAAGACGAAAGGCATTTCAAAGAAAGAGTTTATAGAGCGTTTTGGCTGTTCCATGGATTCTGTCTATGGAAAGCCATTGATAGAATCCATGAAACAAGGCATGATGAAAGAAGAAGGAGACCGAGTCTTTCTGACACAAGATGGTACCTTAGTCAGTAATCAGGTCTTATGTGAATTTTTATTTGACAAGGAAGTTTAAGGATACAAGTTTATCAAAGATCCATTAATTTTTTTAGATTGATCTGCCCCCAGCCCTGATGGTGTCTGGGGGTTTTTAATTTGTCGCAGTTTTTTCGAAGTTTCATTTTTATATCCTTATTGGTGTAAAAAGGATATTTTTCGAGTAAGAGAGCAAGAGAACCAGAGACGACAGGGGTTGCCATGGAAGTACCACTTTTGATAGTATAGCGGTTATTTAAGGAACACGAAAAAATATTTGTTCCAGGGGCAACAACATCCGGCTTCATAACGCAGGATGTTGTGGGACCGCGTCCGGAATATCCTGAAGAGAAGTGTTTTCTTCCGATCATTTGAAAATTATCGTCGCTGGAACCAACAGTGATGATTTTTGGACTATTTCCAGGAATTGAAATACTGTATGGTTTTGGACCATGGTTTCCGCCGGCAATACAAACAACAAGACCATCATCCCATAGGGCGTTGACATGTTTTAATAGTTCTTTGGAGGCTGAACTATCCTCGGAACCAGGACTTCCTATTGAGATGTTAACGATACGGATCTGATAGGAGCGATGATACTCATGAATCCAGTCAAGACCCTGTAAGAAGGCGCTTTGAACACCGTTCCCTGAGGCATCCAGTACTTTTAAAGAAACGATATGGGATTTTGGAGCAATTCCCAAATAATCGGAACCAAATGTTGCAGAGGAAGCTGCGATGCCGGTAATATGAGTCCCATGTCCATTATCGTCATAGCTGAAAGATTTGGAATGAACAAAATCTACAAATTTGGCGATCCGTGTGGAATGCGGAGAGAAATCTTTATGTGGGAAAAGGCCAGTATCAAGATAAGCAATACCGATACCTTCTCCAAGAAAACCATGCTGATGGGCAAGATCAGCATGGATTTGTTTTGAAACAGAAATCTGCATGGAAAGTTGCCTTTCATACTTTATATTATTAGAATACGCAGAATAAAAGATGAGGGGAACAAGAAAAAGGCCCTCTGCAGGACCTTTTAATGTAAAAATATTTAGTTAAATCCGATAAATCTACGAGCTGCTTTATACATAGCAATCGTAGCTTTTCTTCCAACATATCCAGGAAGATTTACTGCACAGCTTGTAATATTATGACGGATCTTACGATACAGACGTTTGTCACTGTCATATAAATATTTCCATAATTCTTTTCGCATCTTTAAATGCTCTTTCTGTCCAGATTTTACAGAGATCACGGAAGAAATACACATGATAATGGAAAGATAATGTCTCATATAACGTTCTAATGGCTTACTTACAAGATTAAACTGAGTCATATAATCAATCATGATATAAGTAACTTTAAACTGCTGATCGATACGTTTGATCATATTTGTCTCATTGACAGACTGATCATCACGTCCAATGAAATAACGATAGAAGTTAACATCCAGATAATACATTGTTTTTACATATGGAAGAGGTTTGAATACATAAATATTATCCACATAGAATGTATGCTCTGGAAGCTCTAGATCGCATTCACGAAGCAGTGCAGTACGATAAATGACAGAGTGCATTAAAATATACTGGCTGACAGGAAAACGTCCAACATCATCCCAGCAAAAGATCTGATCTTTT
>ERZ773134.1365-NODE-1365-length-20980-cov-3.139116_pt1 | contig 20980 bp, 15 predicted proteins | sample MGYA00580856_ERZ773134 | MGnify/ENA primary metagenome ERZ773134 (study PRJEB29015, sample SAMEA2737823) | human gut metagenome | biome: human gut; feature: human-associated habitat; material: faeces | place: China | collected 2012 ... | reverse complement strand
TTTCAGATAATCCGGCAAGCGATAAATCATAATAGAAGGCACTGTCCGGCATTCGGGACAACATATAAATATCCCCCATCTCCCGGTAAAGCACCGTTCGAAGAGAATCACCGCCTGCACCTCCGAGATAAGACAATGCTTTTTTCTCGCTTTGCAGGGCCTTTTGCTTTAGAGATTGATTCCGGTAAATTTTTCCCATTTCCAGATAACCATGAGAAAGAGCAAGGCTGTCTTTATCCTTTTCGGCCAGCCTGATAGCCTGTTGATAAGTATCCAAGGCCGGAATATACTGTAACCTTTCCCCATAGAAAGCAGCCTGCCGGAAAAGTTCCCCGACAGTTACAGCCTCTTTTCGCTCGGCTGAAGAACAGGCAACGAAAAGGTAAATAAAAAAAACTATTCCTATCTTATATCTCATCAGCTTCAATATCATTTTCGTCCAAAGTGGTCCGGTTTTGAACGGCCATAAAGATAGGAGTTTCTTCTTAGAAACTATTTTGATTTTATAATATGATTCACTATTTGTCAGTTTTGAACTATCCGATTATTGACCGGTTGTACCTGGCTCCCCTCTTGAGAGGGGGAAGGGGGTGTGTTATAATTCCGCCTTATAACTAGCTTTAACACACCCCTTATCCCCTCTCAAGAGGGGAATTGGTTACTCCCGTCACTATAAACAGATAGCTCAAATCCTTCTATATTGGAGTTTCCTAATAATGTTTCATCAAATGCACTGTCATACTATCATATTTTATATAATATACAAATAATCAATATGTTATTCCATGACAGTTACCATTTTCAACTATCATAATACTGTCATAAAACCATCATTTAGACTATATTTTAACTAAACATACATTGTTTAGGACCTAAAAAAGGCTTTATAAATAGGACATAATCGCACTTATATATCGCTTTCCCTTCTATATGTTTTGCGAAAATATATAGACTAATCTCACAGGAATACATACTTTTTGTTCTCAAGATGCCCTTTTCAGCCTGTTTTACACCCGGATGTTGACTGTGCCCAGACCCGGGTCTCAACATTGTCGACACCCGGGTCTCGAACAACATAAGTAACTACTTCCCTGAAAATAAGTCATATACTTCAGTAAAATAAGAAGCATATATTGGGTTTCAGGACAAGACTATGATAGTTGCATGATAGGTAAATGATAGTTGAAAACAGGAACTATCATAGAATAACATACTGATTATATGTGTATTATATAAAAATATGATAGTATGATAGTTCTTTTATCCCTGTGATAGTTTTGAGAAACGCCTTTCATCTCTTTAATAGGAAACCGTCACGTCAAACCCTTCTTTCCGTGCCCGGTCGGCTATTGTGTCCAATGCTTCTTTGGAAACTTTTTTAAGTCCTTTCAATGGAGTTTCACGCTCTATGGTATAGATCATTACCTGTTTCGGTTTGATTTGCTTCAAGGCTTCAAGCCAGCCGGTTATTTCTACTTCGGTTGTATTATCCACTGATTCGCCGTTCACTTCGCCTTTCAGGAACATAGTCTGGATAATCAGATTTCCTTCGAAACGGCATAACTGTCCGAGCAATTTATCGAATGTAAAAGCAGGAGAATTGGGAACATTCAACTGTTGTATCCGGCTGTCGAGTACAGAATCGAGTTTCAGTATATTATCTTCAATTTTATTCAATGCCCGGAATACTCCTTCCTTATGCAACATGGTTGAATTGGATAGGACAGCAATCTTGGCATTCGGAAAGAAACGGTCGCGGGTGGCAATCGTATCTTCTATAACACCTTCAAACTCCGGATGCATGGTAGGTTCTCCGTTACCGGCAAAAGTAATTACATCGGGAGCAATTCCTTCGGCCTGCATAGCCGATAACTTTTCCGTCAATGCTTCCTTCACTTCTGCACGGGTCGGCAATTTGGTACGTGTACGCCGTTCCCCATTCAGTCCGCATTCGCAATAAATGCAATCGAAAGAACAAAGTTTGCCGTCCACAGGAAGCAGGTTCATACCCAGAGAAACACCCAATCGCCGGCTATGTACCGGGCCGAACACTATTTTATCAAAAAGAATCGTTGACATATCTAATACGTTTTTATCTATCAAGTTCTCTATATAACAAAGAACAGGATAATATTTCCTGAATTACGGATACAAAGCTACAAAAGACCTTATAATTACCAAGGATGAAAAGCTAAAAAGAGGATCATCACCCTTGCTTTATTGAAACATAATTTATTATTAATTAAATAGGCAATAAGCTATGTTTCACTACTTTTGCGACTGATCGCTGATCATATATGGGCGATATTTATCATAGAAAGCGTCCGGCTTTATCCTTTTCAGTTTATATTTCATAGTTTATAGAATTTCGACACACTAGTATTTCACATTACCTGTTATGGGTAAGTAGTGATATACCAGGGTGCCTTATTGTGTGCTGTAAACTGTGATAACTGACTGTTGATACGATAAAAGCCGGTAAATTCCTGCGTTTTCTTTTATAACAATTGTCACTTCAGGGAATCAGTGACGCAATATTTTATATTGTGCTGTTTAATTCCATAGAATTCATTTGCTTCCTGCCGATCGTTTTCATTGTATATTGGTTAGCAGACAAGCATTTGAAATGGCAGAACTTCCTTGTCGTAACAGCAAGCTATATCTTTTATGGCTGGTGGGATATACGTTTTCTTTCTCTGATCATACTGACCAGTTCCTTTTGTTTTGTCAGCGGACTTCTCATCGAACGGGCCGAAGGCAACCGAAAGAAACAGAAGATAATCAACACGATCAATATTTTACTCAACATAGGTATCCTGGGAACGTTCAAATATTTTGATTTCTTCAGTACTAATATTGAAGCTGCATTACATTCATTAGGGTTTGAACCGGATTGGATAACACTGGATATACTTCTTCCCGTAGGTATTAGTTTTTATACTTTACAGGCTTTAAGCTATAGTATTGACGTATATCAGAAGAAAATATCCGCCTGTCATGATCCGATTGCATTCTTCGCTTTTGTCAGTTTCTTTCCGCAGCTGGTGGCAGGTCCCATAGAAAGGGCCACCAATCTGTTACCCCAATTTTATAAACGACGTACATTCGACTACAGTAAGGCAATAGACGGCTGCCGGCAGATGTTATGGGGATTTTTTAAGAAAATGATCATTGCCGATAATTGTGCGATGGCAGTCAATGAAATATGGGGCAGTTATCAGTATCAGAGTGGTTTTACTCTTTTACTCGGCGGTCTTTTATTCACTTTTCAGATATACGGAGATTTTTCCGGTTATTCGGATATTGCTATCGGATGTGCCCGGTTATTCGGAATAGATTTAATGAAAAACTTCAATTATCCCTATTTTTCAAGAGACATATCCGAATTTTGGAGACGCTGGCATATTTCATTAAGCACCTGGTTCCGCGATTATATCTATATCCCGTTGGGAGGAAGCCGTTGCAAGAAAACAAAAGTAATCAGAAATACTTTCATCATATTCATTATCAGCGGGCTCTGGCATGGGGCAAACTGGACGTTCATTCTATGGGGTATTTACCATGCCTTACTGTTTATGCCTCTCTTGCTGCTCAATAAAAACAGGAGATATACGAAAAATGTAATCGCCGAAGGTAAACTTTTACCCTCTTTCAAAGAAGCTGTACAGATGTTTTCCACCTTTTTCCTTGTCCTTATCGGATGGATTATTTTCCGGTCCAACGACATCGGCGAAGCATCCGACTATTTAGCACGTCTTTTTTCCCCGTCTTTATTCGAGGTATCCTTTCCGCACGGCAAAAGAGCATTGATATATTGCTTAGTGCTACTCGTTATTGAATGGATACAACGGGAAAAAGAACATGCATTACAGATAAACAAAGAGATCAAATCACCTGTGGTACGTTGGGGAATCTATTATATCCTGATTTTTATAATCGTCTTTTTGCAAGGTACACCGGCCGATTTCATTTATTTTCAATTCTAAACGATATGAAGAAATTTATAAAACGATTGATTGTCTTTCTGATACCTATCCTGATACTGTTCATCCTGTTGGAATATGCTATCCGGCAAATACCGAACACTTACAAATATAAAAACGAATGGATGTCACAACATGCAGATAGCCTGAATACACTCATATTGGGTAATTCACATTGTATGTCGGGAATCAATCCTTTATACATGACCAACAGCGCTTTCAATTTCGCAAATTCTTCACAGGATTTGGAACGTGACTATTTTGTATTGACCAAATATGAGAATATGTACAATAATTTAAAATGCGTTATCCTTTCTTTTTCGTATTGTACACTTCAGGACAAAATGGATTATACGGATAAATCCCGGTTAAAATATTATGGTATTTATATGGGATATGAGAAATATAAATACAGTGTGGAAATAACGAGCAGCATTACTTATGAGAAAATAAAAGATTATCTGAAAGAGGGTACTTCACAATATTCTCCTTTAGGATTCAGAGTAAACAAATCTTCAAAAGATAATTTGGAAGTAAGTGGCATAAAAGCAGCCAAACGACATACATTAAATAACCGGAAATATTTGGATGATAATCTGAAATATCTTCACAAAATCATTCAGTTCTGTGAAGATAAACAGATTCAATTAATTCTTGTCACCACACCAACCTGTCATAGTTATTATGAGCATCTGGATAAGCATCAACTCGACCAATTATTATCCATCGCAAAAGAACTGGATAATAATCACGAAAATGTATTTTATTTCAACTTTCTAAAAGATGACCGATTCAATGATAACGATTTCAAAGACGGCGATCATTTATCAGAAGAAGGTGCAGAAAAATTCACTAAAATACTAAAGGATTCCATCAGACATAAATTAGATGTTAAATTGTAAATATATCTTCTAAAACTTATACCGTAAAAGCATATACATATCCGTTTTATTATGCCCTTTTATCTCTTCCTGATCCGTACCGATTAAGTCGCGGTCTGCATAATAACTATGTCCCAGTTTAGCAGAAAGAGATAGTTTCTTTATTATATCCCACCGGAAAGAAAATGACAACCTGATTCCTTTCCCATAAAACGAAGGCATACTGAAAGCATACAATATATTTTTCTCATACGAATTGATACGGCTGTAATAATCGTCCGTATGAAAATAAGCCAGGTAAATATCTGATTGGAATGGGAGAGAAGACGGCTTCCAGCCTGCACCTTGCGAGATCATCCATCCGAGACTCCGTTTTCCTTTTCCTTCATCATAATAAACACCGTCGGCCGATGTTTTCAACACCCATGTCGATTGCAATCCGTAAAGCAATTGCAGTCTGATACGTTGCTGGGAATAAGGTAGAATACTCAATACCGATTCATTTTCCAACGTCCGGTTCTTTTCTTTCTTTCTGTATTTATAACGTAAATAGGTCGTAAAGTTCTTTCCCGAATTATAATCCAGCTGAACCATATATTCCTGTCCCGAAGAAGGAGCATCCACACCATATTTCAACCAGGGGAAACGGAACAAATCCGCATACGCCGACAATTTGAAACGGGCAAACGGCGTCCACTGCATTCCGGTATAGAAACCCTGTTCATTCTGTACGGATGAATGCTGTCCGAAAGCATTCCCGAAAAAAGCCAGATACTTTTTATCATAATAACGATGAAGCAACAATAAAGAAAAATAGGAGACAGGCGTTAACCGGATGGCATTCAATGTGGCAACTGCCTTGTTTGAGGACATGGCTGTTTCTCCGTAAAACTTTATTTTCTTTGTTTTAAACATGTAATCAACGCTTATGTCGATATTATCGTTTCCACGGAAATAGAAAAGATTATAAGGTTTCGGGTCCGGTTGTACCTGATATTTTCCGAAAGAGTAGGAGAGAGCTGTAAACCCGACGGAAAGATTCGAAGTCGTATAGTGTACATTTCCACCGTATGTCTGCATAGGAACCGTATGTTTCTTTTCCCAATCCCGCTCCAGCCGGTGCAAACCATCTGTTTTAAATGTACTGACTTCATAGTTATCAACACCGGCATCTAACTTTCTATACGAATATAACAAACTGATATATAGCTGTTTTAATATTAAAGTAGAAGCTACTCCGCGAAAGTAATCATTTTCATTTGTTGAAAAGTGACGACGGAAACCATTGCTGCGTCTTTCCGCCTGTGCCACTATCGAACTGCGGCCGGGAGTAAAATCATTACTGATAACCAGACCTTGCCCGAAAGAAACCTTATAATCACCGATGGCCAAAGTTTTCAACCATTTATTCATATCTTTAAAAAACAGGTGTACCGAATAAAAATCATAGCCTTTATGATGGTTATTCCAAAACGGTTCACCGGCATCCTTTTCAGCGACCATTCCCCATTGAAGCCTGTCATCAAAAGTATACGAATAACGCAGGGAATGATAGAAAGGTTCCCCCAGATATTTCCGGTTCGGATATTGCTGCAAGATACTATCCGGATATGAACAATATCCCTTTTTCTGTTGAAAACACTTATCATATCTGATTTGCAATTCATTAGAACCATACTTCAACATGTTCTTAACAGAAAACGGCCGCTTATTAACCGATATGTCTCCGATATAAACAAACGGAAGCAATAAAGAAATCGTTGAAAAATCCATTCCTTCCACATTCTTCAGTTCATAAAGAGTGACCAGCTTTCCATATTTCACACGATAAGCCAACAGGCTGTTTATTTGTTGGTCGGACAGGAAAGGCAGACGTTTCAGTTCAGTTTCGGTCACACTGTTCAATTCAAAAGGGTGTTCCGACAGATAGGAAAGGTCCGAATACAGGTTTTCAATCTGTGCTTCATCTTCTGTTTCAGAAGCCATTTCTTCTATATATTCCATCCACTTATCAACAGAATATATAGTCTGACTATTAAGGTTATAACTGTTTATAAACAGGTATACCAACAGGGTTGTCAACAATCTTTTCATAGTGATCATTCCGTTAAAAACAATACTTCAAACCAATACCTATACTTATTCCCAACACCGGGTGATAAAGAGCGGCCACATCTACAATAAAACCCGATAACCGGTATCCTATTCCCAGGGTAGGCAGGAGAGGGGTTGTCTTAATACCGGTGCGTACATAAAAATGAGTAAGCAACTGATATTCCATGCCGATGCAACCTGTTAATACGGTCTGTTTATTCGTCTCCGCATTTCCGGCTATCAACAAGTTGTTAATTACTTCCCATTGAAAACCTATTTGCAATGAATAAGATATAAAAGACTCTATATCAATCTCTTTTTTCTGAATGCTAACAGTTGGAAAATCCTGTATCAACATACCAATCAACAGCTTTTCAACGGGAATAAACAAGATACCGACATCAGCGGACAAGTATTGCGGCTTTTCTTCAACCAACTCGGTCTGAAGAAATGTATATTGAATACTGATACCCGCCGTCCATTTTTCAGTAAGTGATTTTCCCAGGAAAACACGAAACATACTTTCCCGGTATCGGTCATAACCGAAAGAAGAGATATTAACACCCGCAGAAAGTAAGTTGTTCGGATAACTGACCGACATTCCCACCGTCCCCAGTTCTTTCAGTCCGTAATAATTAAAGTAATTGATATCAAAAGACTTATAGCTATCCAAAGCAACTACCGCAGGATTAAAAAGTGCAGATTGCACAACACCACACTCGCCCATTCCCATACAACGGACACCGGGTAAACGAAGGTTATTAACAGCATGCAAACAGGGAAAAATCCCCAACAGGAGGCATAAAAACAATTGTTTCATAGATAAGATATTTTTGGTTGTTAATAAATAAACGCTCTTTTAATGCAAAATACTATTCAATGTTCATAGTCATACCGTTTTGTCATTATCAGAATCGAAGCAAATATAATGATTCTTATTGACTTGACAACTTATTAACAACTAAATTATCATTTCCATATAATTAGTCAAATTCTGTAAAACCGGTACAGGCTATTGGTAAATCACCTACTTTTGTAAACTATGATAAAGAAGAGATGGTATAAAATCCTGATTTTATTTCTATTCTGTGCAGTTGGAAGCCAGGCGCAGAAGCTGAAAATAAATACACTTCCCGAAGGTGTACAAAGAGCGTATGTCGACGGGAAAGATACCATTGCCGTTGTTAACTTGCAGGAAGTCTTTGTCTTTCCGCAAGTTCGTTTTAAAAACAAACGGGAAGAACAAAAGTATAACAAACTGGTCCGCGATGTCAAACGTACGTTACCTTATGCCAAGATGGTCTACGAAACATTAATAGAAACGTATGAATACATGGAAACCCTTCCCGATGACAAAGCCCGCCAGGCTCATCTGAAGCGGATGGAAAAAGACTTGTTCAAAGAATATAAACCGGAGTTGAAAAAGCTGACTTTCTCGCAAGGCAAACTACTTATCAAACTGATAGACAGGGAATGTAACCAATCCAGTTATAACCTGTTGAAAGCTTATCTGGGTAGTTTCAGGGCCGGCTTCTGGAACCTGTTTGCCGGTATGTTCGGAGCCAGCCTGAAATCCGAATACGACCCGAAAGGAAAAGATGCCATGACGGAACGGATCGTTATCCTGGTGGAAAGAGGATTACTCTGACAACTGTTTAAAGAAATCCCAGATAACAATTCCGGTCGTTACCGACACATTCAATGAATGTTTTGTCCCGTATTGGGGTATTTCAATACACATATCACAGTTATCAACAACGGATTGTTGAACACCTTTTACTTCGTTTCCCATGATAACAGCGTATTTTTTATTCCTGTCTAACAACAACTTATCCAACATCACGCTTCCTTCTGCCTGTTCAACGGCACATACGATATACCCTTGTTGTTTCAGGTTATCAACAGCCTCGTGTGTATCTTTAAAATATTTCCAGTCGACCGTTTCTTCCGCCCCTAAAGCCGTCTTGTGAATCTCTGCATGAGGAGGACAGGCCGTAATGCCACATAAATAAATAGCCTCTACCCGGAACGCATCGGAAGTACGAAAAACGGAACCGACATTGTTCAGGCTCCTAATATGGTCAAGTACAACAATTAAAGGTATCTTTTTACTTTCCTTGAAAGCCTCCGGCGTGAGGCGGTTCATTTCTGTTATCTTTAGTTTACGCATAGCTATTTTCTTTGGTTGCAAAAGTAGCGAATTAATGTGGATATGCCGTTGAAAAGGTATTGATAAGTAGTGAACACAAAATGAAAAAAAGTTCTTGCATTATTCAGAATCTCCGTTATACACCCCCTTGTTTTAATTATGCAACAATTATAACCCATTATTTATTACAAGCTATTAACAAGGGTTATACACGTTTCAACAACCATCCGGAGATATAAACTTTTACACACAACCAGTTATCAACATAAAACTAATAAAGTACATAATATAAAGATATACAGCAATTAAAATATCATTATTCATGTTAGTATCCTCTTGATAACCGGTTCATATACTTTAATAACTCTCCAAACAAATATTGTAACATAAATGTATTAACTGTTTCAACAGGATATTATATTCATCATATTTAAATTTAAAATTAAAGATTAATAAGAATATAATATATGATTGTGGATAACTAATAGTTGATGAAACCTCATGTCATTAACTCATGTCATCGAATTAAAAATAGTGACAACGAATGTCCCTTCGGGACGTACCATCCGGCAGATACCCAAGTCCCCCGGCTTTCCGGGGGCTATTCACAATTGAACCCTTCGGGTCCGGTGTCGCTACAAATAAGCTTGGTTTGTTCTTAATTCAATAACTTTATTTTTAACTCAATGATATTGAATTAAAACCTTCGTATTATTATCCGGATACCTGTGACTAAGGTCAAAGGTAAATGTTAACGGTGACAAACGCAAGGGCAAAAGTAGTATGTTTTTACCCCTGGTTGTAACTGTTTTTAAGGATAACTGTCTGATAATGAGGTATGACAAACTCTCTGCTCGCCCCTATAGAATAAGGTAAATAATTTATACCTTTTTTTGTCATTGGATAGCTAAGTTTAGCTTTTGTTTTTCGGTTGGAATGAATAAAGTTTTTACCTTTGCAGATTATCAACAAGAAGTTAATAACTATACTAATAGTAAGAATATCAATAATAAAGACTGGTGATAACCTTGTTGATAGGCTATTGAAATCAGGAATAATATAATAGATATATACTATGTTGACGAATCAATCAATCGGATATATGGACGCACCGGTTCCTAAAGATATAAATCTGAAGGAGGCCATTGATAAGTTGCGTAAAGAGAAAAATGCAGTTATCCTTGCTCATTATTATCAGACAGGCGATATACAGGATATAGCGGATTATGTAGGGGACAGCCTGGCACTGGCTCAGTGGGCGGCTAAAACAACGGCGGATATCATTGTTCTTTGTGGTGTTCATTTCATGGGTGAAACGGCAAAGATTCTTTGTCCGGATAAGAAGGTATTGGTTCCCGACCTGAATGCAGGCTGTTCGCTGGCAGACAGTTGTCCGGCTCCGGAGTTTGCTGAATTTGTAAAACAGCATCCGGATCATGTGGTTATTTCTTATGTGAATACAACAGCTGCTGTAAAGGCGGTGACAGATGTGGTGGTAACTTCCACGAATGCCCGTCAGATTGTTGAAAGTTTCCCGGAAGGAACGAAGATGATTTTCGGTCCGGACCGTAACCTGGGGAATTATATCAACAGTATTACCGGACGTAATATGTTGCTGTGGGATGGTGCCTGCCATGTGCATGAACAATTTTCACTGGAAAAGATACTGGATTTGAAGAAACAGTATCCGGATGCGGAAGTAATCACCCACCCGGAATGCAAACAGCCCGTTATACAGGTTTCCGACTTCGTAGGTTCGACTGCGGCACTTTTGAAGTATACCATCAAGTCTGAAAAGAAACAGTTCATTGTAGCGACGGAAAGCGGCGTCATTCACGAAATGCGGAAAAAGAGTCCGGAAAAGGAGTTTATCCCGGCTCCGCCAAACGATAGTACCTGTGCTTGTAACGAATGTAATTTCATGCGTTTGAATACGATGGAGAAGCTCTATAACTGCCTGAAGTATGAGATGCCGGAAATATTTGTAGACGAAGAGGTGCAGAAAAAAGCTATTAAACCGATTCGGAAGATGTTGGAGATATCTGAGAAGTTAGGTTTATAATAAAAAATCAGCCCTGTTATTCATCATGATAACAGGGCTGATTTTTTATTTTACTACCATTATTTTAGTAACGACACTTTCTTTAGCTTCCGGTGTTGCTGATAATACCAGGTAAATTCCGGTAGCAACACGGCCACCACCTTTTCTTCTGCAATCCCATGTAAATGTTCCGCCGGCCGATTTACCCTGATAAATGATATTGCCTTTCAGGTCGGTTATTTTTACATTTGAATCATTCATCAGTCCGACGATGGTTACACGGTCATTCTGTTCCGGCCGAACGGGATTCGGATAAGCATATATATCCGAATAATCTTCACTGCCTTCCGTGGCATCTCCCATATAAGATACCAGTCCTTTTTCGGTACCGATGAAGACTTCTCCGGTCTGCTGGTTGATAGCTAGAGTATTGACCTGGTTGGATGGGAGTGGAGAATTGGCTGTTGTAAAGTTGGAGATGGTTTCCATCCCGTCTTCACTGACTAAAAATACACCGGAACTTTGTGTTCCTATCCATTTACGATTACCTCCGTCGACGGCGATGGCATTGATTTGTTCGCCATCCAGAAATGCATAGCCTTCTCCATTTCCGTCTTCTAACGGACGAATGACACGGGAGAATTGTAGTTTACTTATTTCAGCTTTGGAATTAAGACAATAGACAGGACCTCTGTTTGTCCCAATCCAGATTTGTCCGTTCTTATCTTCTGTAACACAATAGAAACCGGCAGCTTCTATGTTTTCATTGTTATTTTGGAATGTTACAAATTGATTAAATTCATCATCGCTTACATCATCTATCGTACCTTTATCATCTAAAACGAATATGCCTACCGGAGATGGAGCGTTGATCCATTTTCGGTTGTTTGAAGCAATTAATATTTTATCTGCCTGGTAAGCATGATTCAATTTGTCATGAATCAGAGAAATCCAAGTACCGTCTGCTTTTAATACTTTGATACTTCCATCGTTTATCTCACAATTAGTCATCCATAGATTACCTTCTTTATCGAAGGTTAAACTTCCTATTCGGTTGTAAGTGAATTGTTGTTCAGTTGTTTTATTTAATGCGGGAGATATAGTACTATTGGTATGATTGTATAGTTTTACGAATTTATTTTCTCTAAACTCTAATACACCTTCTCCATAAGCGGAAACAAAATAATGGGTAGGATCTTTGGGGTCGACTGCTATCCCTGTGTAATCTTTTGTTGTAAATATGAAGTTATTTTCTGGAAATTGTTTGTTGACTTCTTTATTAACTTCGTTTTCGTCGAGATTAAACCATTCGTTTCCATTGTAAATCATTAATGTTCCGGGAATATTTAATCGATCGGAATTACGGCCTCCTCCCACAATATATAATTGATTGTTTTCTATGGTCATAAAATAATTATAATTCCGTTTGGGAGAATATAATTCATTATTTGTATTTTCCAGAATAGTAGTATATTGTTCGTTGCTCTTTTTAATTCCTTTTATACCATTTATTCCGGTAGCTATCCAAAATGTATTAGCATCTTTACCGGATGTAACATCGTTGATATTTTCTACATTAATAGCATCTTTAGTCGTAAAATTTGAATAGATATAAAGAGTGGAACCGGTATAGGTAATTAGCTTTTCATTCCGGACAAGTAAATTTTTTAATTGATTGTTTTGAGAGATTATGTTTATCTGTCCGTTAGATTGGTAATAAACTCCACTATTCTGAACAAAGAAACATAGATTATTTTGGAATAAAACTATTTTTCTGATGTTATTACTATTAAATATAGAAGTATTGAGAGAATAAGCAGACCAGTTATTATGATCTAATAAATTACTATCTAATTTAGCTCTGATTACTCCGCTCTCTGTAGCAGCATAGATATACTCATCTTTAATACAGACAGAATATACTTTTTTATTCAGCTTATAGGTATCTGTAATGTCTCTTTTATCTATATTGATTAGCATAATTCCAAAATTGGTGGATAAATAAGCGTATTCATTATATATGAATATACTGTTAATCGTCTTATCCTGAATATTGGAATTATTCATTAAATAAGGTAGGTTGTAGATACCTTTATCACTCAATAGATCAATATTTCCACTGATGCTATATGTAATTAGCAGTGTATTTGTAGTCGGGTTGAATGCTACATTATTTATATCATTGTCACTTAACCCTGTTTGTTTTGAGTAATAGGATATACTGTTATCTTCTTTATTATAACTGTATAACGAACCGTTGGCTACACCGAATACATGATTATTACCTTCAGCAACCAAATTTGTTGAATAATAAGATAAATAAGTATTCCATTGGCCTATTGCCTTTTGAGCTACTGCATTAGTAACGAGCAAGCAGAAGAATATAAGCGTGTATATTATCTTCTTCATAATTTATTCTGATAATGTAGATAAAAAAGCACTTAATTTTTTTACAGCTTCAGCCCGGTGGCTGATTGTATTCTTTATGTCATTACCCATTTCGGCAAATGTCTCCGTATGATTATCCGGCATAAAGATAGGGTCGTATCCAAATCCGCTTCTTCCGCGTTTATCCTTTGTTATCTGACCGTTTACTATGCCTTCGAACAGATATTCCTTTCCATCCAGAATAAGTGCTATAACGGTACGGAAACGGGCTTTACGGTTTTCCATTCCTTCCATTTCCCGGAGAAGTTTTTTCATATTGGCTTCCGAATCATGTCCGGGACCGGCATAGCGGGCAGAATATACACCGGGAGCATTGTTCAGCGCTTCTACTTCGAGGCCGGTATCGTCGGCAAAGCAGTCGTAACCGAATTTATCTTTAACGTAACGGGCTTTCTGGAGCGCATTACCTTCCAGGGTATCGGCTGTTTCCGGTATGTCATCAAGACAATCGATGGCAGCCAGGCTTACTATTTCTGTATGACCGGCTGTTATTTTTTGTACTTCATCCAACTTATGTTGGTTGTTTGTTGCGAATACAAGTTTCATATCTGTAAATATCTAAATAAAAAAGCACTTCTGTACGATATATAACGTATGGAAGTGCTTTTAATTGTTTGAATGAATCTTTTATGTTTTTATCTGGTCAAATCCTTCTCCGTAAACTCCCCGGACAATACTTTGCGAGATGAATGCCTGGTGGTCTATCTGTTTTACCAGACGGAAGATGGATACTGATTCTGATTTTTTAGCTAATAATACGACAACTTTGACCGGTTTGCGGGAATAACCTCCGACACCGTCCAGGATGGTACATCCACGGTCCAGGTCGTGAATGATCCGTTCGGCTATTTCATCATATTTCTGTGAGAATATGAAGAATTGTACCGATTGACGGTTACCATTCAATACCATGTCGAGGACATAGTTGCTGATTATCATTTCTACGAAACCAAACACGATCTTATCCACATTATGGAAGAGGAAGAAAGAAGAACTGATAATAAAGAAATCGCAGAATAACAAGGCACGTCCGATGGATATGTTCTTGTATTTATTCACGATAGCTCCGATAATATCGGTACCTCCCGTACTTCCGTTTGCAGAAAAGACCAGTCCGAGTCCGGCTCCGCAAAGGAGGGCACCAATCATGATAGCCATAAACGGCTGGTCGTGCAGAATCGGGTTTCCTTTCAGCAGCCATTCAAAAAATGAAAGAGAAGCGGAAAGGGAGAATACTCCGAATATGGTTTTTATCAGGAACTTAAAACCTAATATTTTAAGTGCGGCCAGTAGTAAGACTACGTTGATAACAAAGTATGAAACCGATACCGGTATGGCGCCGCCTGTGGCGAAGAATATCAGCGCACAGATACCACTAACGCCACCGGTAACAATTTCATTCGACAGGATAAATGCATTGAATCCGAAACCATATAATAAGGTTCCGAACAGAATCATCAGATAATCCTGTATTGAAAAATAAATTTTATAAAACTGAGCAGCTTTCATCAGATAACGATATTAACAATCTTACCCGGAACGACAATAACCTTTTTAGGTGTTTTGCCTTCCGTCCACTTAGCGGAACTTTCGTGGCTGAGAGCTGCCTTTTCAACCTCTTCACGGGGCATGTCAGCCGGAAGTTCCATACTGAAACGGGCTTTTCCGTTGAATGAGATAGCGTAGGTAACTGACTTTTCTTTCAGATACTCTTCGTTGTGCTGGGGCCATTGAGCATCGCAAACCGTAGTCGTATGACCGCATTCATGCCATAACTCTTCTGCTGTATGAGGTGCAAACGGGGCAAGCAGGATAACCAGTTGCTCCAGGATAGCACGCTTGTTACATTTCAGGCTGCTTAATTCATTGACACAAATCATGAAAGCACTGATAGAGGTATTATAAGAGAAATGCTCGATATCGAATGTTACTTTCTTAATCAGTTTATGTAATGACTTTAATTCTTCAGCTGTCGGTTCGGCATCGGTTATTTGAAGGCTGTCGGTATTTCCGTAGAATAAAGCCCATAGCTTTTTCAGGAAACGATGAACACCGTCGATACCGTTTGTATCCCAAGGTTTGGATTGTTCCAACGGGCCTAAGAACATTTCATACAAACGTAATGTATCTGCACCGTATTTCTCAACAATCATATCCGGGTTTACTACGTTGAACATAGATTTTGACATCTTTTCAACAGCCCATCCGCAGATATATTTGCCGTCTTCCAGGATAAATTCAGCATTCTTATATTCCGGACGCCAGTTTTTAAATGCTTCGACATCCAGGATATCATTGTATACAATGTTTACATCTACATGGATAGGAGTAACTTCGTACTGGTCTTTCAGGTTCAGAGAGACAAATGTATTGGTATCTTTGATACGGTATACGAAGTTTGAACGTCCCTGAATCATACCCTGGTTAATCAACTTCTGGAACGGTTCGTTCTCGCAGATAACTTCCATATCATACAGGAACTTGTTCCAGAAACGACTATAAATCAGGTGACCGGTAGCATGTTCCGTACCACCGATATACAGGTCTACGTTTTTCCAGTAATCATTTACCTGTTTATCTACCAGGCCTTTGTCGTTATGAGGGTCCATATAACGCAGGTAATAAGCGGAAGAACCGGCAAAACCAGGCATTGTACAAAGTTCCAGCGGGAAGATTGTTTTATTATCTATCTTAGAAGTTTCAACTACTTCTTTATTAACCGAATCCCAGGCCCATTTGGTCGCATGTCCCAATGGAGGTTCGCCTGTGGCAGTCGGCAGGAATTTATCTACTTCCGGTAATTGTAAAGGCAATGCTTCAAACGGTAACATCTGAGGCATTCCGTCGGCATCATAATATACGGGGAACGGTTCGCCCCAATAACGCTGACGGCTGAAGATAGCATCACGCAGACGGTAATTTACTTTTACACGTCCTAACTTCTGTTCCGCTACAAATTTCTTGGTAGCGGCAATAGCTTCTTTAACTGTCAATCCGTTCAGTGACAATTCGCAATAAGGAGTAACGTCCGGTCTCGGTGAGTTGCAGACGATACCTTCCTTGGCATCGAAACTTTCTTCGCTAACGTCGCAACCTTCAATCAACGGAATGATAGGCAAGTTGAAATGTTTTGCGAAAGCATAGTCACGGCTATCGTGAGCCGGAACAGCCATGATGGCTCCTGTACCGTAACCGGCCAGCACATAATCGCTAATCCATACAGGCACAGCATCTCCGGTAAACGGATTGATTGCGTATGAACCGCTGAACACACCTGTTACCTGGCGGTCGGCAATACGTTCACGTTCTGTACGTTTTTTGGTACGGTCCAGATAAGCGTCTACTTCTTGTTTTTGTTCCGGAGTAGTTAATTTCTCAACAAGCTCGCTTTCGGGAGCCAGCACCATGAAAGTAACACCGAACATCGTATCGGCACGGGTAGTGAAGATAGTAAATTCCAGGTCGCTGTCTTTTACCTTGAAATTGACTTCGGCACCTTCGCTTCGGCCTATCCAGTTGCGTTGTGTTTCTTTCAGTGAATCCGTCCAATCGATTGTATCCAGTCCGTCCAGTAAACGCTGGGCGTAAGCAGATACACGCAGACACCACTGACGCATCATTTTTTGTTCTACCGGGAAACCTCCACGTTCGGAAACGCCGTTTACAACTTCATCATTTGCCAGTACAGTTCCCAGTTCGGAACACCAGTTAACCATTGTATCACCCAGATAAGCGATACGGTAGTTCAGTAATATTTCTTGTTTTTCTTTGTCACTTTTAGCTTTCCATTCAGCGGCGGTGAAACTTAATTCTTCGCCACAGGCAACGTTCAGACCTTCAGTACCTACGGTTTCGAAGGCTTCAATCAGGCTTTCGATAGGAAGTGCTTTCTTTTCATCGTTGCAATAGTAGCTGTTGAACATTTTGATGAATGCCCATTGTGTCCAGTGATAATATTCCGGGTCGCAGGTACGGATTTCACGACTCCAGTCGTAGCTGAAACCTATTTTATCCATCTGCTCACGATAACGGGCGATATTTTGTTTGGTAGTTACTTCCGGATGCTGTCCGGTCTGGATGGCATATTGTTCTGCCGGCAAGCCGTAAGCATCGTATCCCATCGGATGTAATACGTTGAAACCCTGTAACCGTTTGAAACGGGAATAAATGTCAGAAGCGATGTAACCGAGCGGATGACCTACATGTAGTCCTGCACCGGATGGGTAAGGGAACATATCCAACACGTAGTATTTGGGTTTATCCTTATTTTCTTTCACTTTATAAACCCCGTTGGCAATCCAATATTCTTGCCATTTTTTCTCGATTTCTCTGAAATTGTACTCCATAATATCTAATCGTTTTTTATCGTTTTCAGTTTAAAGCCACAAAGTTAGTTATTTTATTTAGTTTTACTTCACATAAAGAATCTTCGGTCCGGGTTTATTGTTCTTTTTGAACGAAGACTCGTACAAAATGAGCCTGCTTCGGCGGATACTTATTTGCCTCATTTTACCCCGTCACAATTTCCTAAGCAGGAAACTCTGGTTTCTTCCATAGGAAACACGTGTTTCCTGCCTGGGAAGTAACAGTTTCCTGTGGAGGAAAGTGAACCTTCTTTCCATCCTCTTTGTTATTGAATGACAATAAATTTGAAACGCCATTAATGCCTTTAACCCGACCTCTGACAAGCAAGCTAAATTTAAACTATAAAAATTACAAGTAATGAGAAGATGTACTCTTATTTTCCTGGTTGCCTTGTTGACAATGTCGATAAGCGCCACCCCTGTCGATGTGGAACAGGCCCGGAGCGTTGCGCTCAGTTTTCTGAAAAGCAATCGTCCGCAGACCAAATCCTCGCTTACGAAACTGACGTTAGTCTGGTCGGATGGCGGAGTCGCTACCAAATCGGATGCCGGTTCGCAGGATGCTACTTTTTATGTGTTTAATCAGGGCGATGACAACGGTTTTGTGGTCGTTGCCGGTGATGACGTTGTTTATCCTATTCTGGGATATGGTATGCAGGAACCGTTCCGGAAAGATTCCATGCCGGTTAACCTGCGTTCATGGTTTGACAGTTATCAGCGTCAGATTAACTGGATGCGCGGAAATAAAACGGTAGCCGATAAAGAGATAACTGTCGCCTGGAATCAGTTGCGGCAGGGCACTATGCAACTGAGTTCGGATGGTGTATTACTGACGACTGTGTTGTGGGACCAGATGACGCCTTATAATAATCTTTGCCCGGTGGTAAACAGCCAGCGTACTCCGACCGGCTGTGTGGCGACTTCTACTGCTATTGCCATGCAATACCATAAATGGCCGGATGTAGGGCAGGGCAGTCATTCCTATACTTCACAGACGTATGGCTTATCTCTTTCCGCCACTTTCAATACGCCTTACCAATGGGATAATATGCCTTCTACTTATACTGCCGGTCAGTACACTACCCAGCAGGCGCAGAATGTAGCCACTCTGATGTATGATGTCGGTGTTATGTCGGAAATGAATTACGCGCCCGGAAACAGTGGTGCGCTGACAATTACAGCAGCCCAAGGCCTTGTCAATTATATGAAATATGATAAGTCTCTTCATGTATTGCAACGTGAAAACTATCAGACGGCTGAGTGGGAGTCTATCATCAAAGGTGAATTGGATGATAATCGTCCTGTCATCTATGGTGGTGAAAATGATCAGAACGAAGGCCATCAGTTTATTATCGACGGATACAATACATCCGATTACTATCATGTGAACTGGGGTTGGAGCGGACTGGCGAACGGTTATTATCTGCTATCGGTTCTCGAACCCGAAGAACAGGGAACAGGTGGCAATAGCGGCGGTGGTTTCTCCCTCGACCAGAATGCCATCATCAGCATGATGAAGCCGGTGGAAGGTTCGACCTATCAGGACGTACTGGTGTTTTTCTATGGTGAAAATGAGGGTACTGTATTCAACGGTCTGTCTGCTACGACTGACGATTTTGAACAGAACCAGCTTTTCGGTCTTCAATACGGTTATGTAGGAAATATGAGTATCCTTGTTGCAGCCCTTGTGGATAAGGATGGAAATACCAAAGAATTTATTTCCAGCGAAGAACCTGTCACTATCGAGATAGAACGCGGAGTGGGGCAGGAGATACCTTGTACGATTACCAAAGCAATCGCTCCGGGTGACCGTATCCGTTTGCTTTATAAGAGTAGTGACGGTAGCGAATGGAAATGGGTAAGAGGCGGTGGTAATACGACCGGCGAGATTGTGGTGGCTGCCGACCCGACTTCGACGGAAGAAATCTCTTCGGATATGAATGTCTCTGTCTTCTACGTGGATGGTACAGCTTATGTAACTTCTCCTGTAGCTATTCTGGAAGTTGCTTTGTATGATATGAACGGCCGCCTGTTAAAAAAGCAACCGGGAAGCAATAACTCAACCGTTACGCTTTCTTATAGCGGATATCCGGCAGGTATTTATGTGATGGAAGTACAGACTGCGGAAGGAAGAAGCAGTCATAAGTTGGTAAAAAAATAAATATAACAGAAGTAAAAGGGATGTCCAAGAGTCGGACATCCCCTATTTTCAATGGTCTTACTTCTTCAGCAATGGCCAGTTCGGGTCTTCGATGTGTTCACGAATCATGATTTCTTTCAGTTCGGCTACTTTTTCAGGATATTTATCCAGGATGTTATGTCTTTCCGAAGGATCGGCTGCTAAGTTGTAAAGCTCATAATAAGGCTTATCGCCACGGATATTCATGTGAACCAGTTTCCACGGACCTTGACGGACAGCCTGACGACCGTTCATTTCCTGAAATTCGAAATACAGGAATTCATGTTCTTTCTGACCTTTGCGGTTTTGAAGCAATGGCAACATGCTTACGCCATCCATCTCTTTCTGTTTAGCTTTCGGGCTGATGATTTCTTCGAATGTAGGCAATACATCCCAGAAAGAACACATAAAGTTTGTTTCTGTTCCCGGTTGGATATGTCCCGGCCATGAGATAATCATCGGTACGCGGATACCGCCTTCATATAAGTCACGTTTGTAGCCACGGTACATACCGTTGCTGTTGAAGAAATCAGGATCAGCGCCACCTTCCATGTGCGGACCGTTGTCGCTGGCGAAAATAATGATTGTATTATCGTATAAACCTTTATCTTTCAGCTTCTGAACAATCTGTCCCACATATACGTCCAGACGATATATCATAGCAGCAAATGTAGCGTGCGGATGAAGCTGTGTGCAATAACCGCCTTTGCGGAAAGCCGGACTGCCTGGTTCCGTTCCTTTGTAAGCCTTTTCGGGATACATGCCACGGAATTTCTTAATGATACTGTCTTCCGGTACGATCAGTTCGGCATGTGGCAGGATAGTCGGATACCACATAAAG
>ERZ773134.1363-NODE-1363-length-20999-cov-8.425802_pt1 | contig 20999 bp, 17 predicted proteins | sample MGYA00580856_ERZ773134 | MGnify/ENA primary metagenome ERZ773134 (study PRJEB29015, sample SAMEA2737823) | human gut metagenome | biome: human gut; feature: human-associated habitat; material: faeces | place: China | collected 2012 ... | reverse complement strand
GGATCAGCTCGCCGCCCTGCTGGAAGCCCTTTTCCACAGCAATGCCGATGCCCTCTACGGTGGCACCGGCTTCCTCGGCCAGTTCCAGCAGACCCATCAGGGCGCAGCCGTTGGCCAGAAAATCGTCGATGATCAGCACATGATCCTCCGGAGTGAGGAACTTTTTGGACACGATGACGTTGTATATCTTTTTATGGGTGAAGGACTGGATCTGGGTCTTGTAGTTGTCGTAGTCCAGATTGATGCTCATGGATTTTTTGGCAAACACCACCGGCACGTTCAGCTCGCTGGCTACCACAGCCGCAATGCCGATGCCGCTGGCCTCGATGGTGAGCACCTTATTGATGGGCTTGCCCGCAAACAGGCGCTTCCACTCCCGCGCCATCTCGCGGAACAACGGGATGTCCATCTGGTGGTTGATAAAGCTGTCCACCTTGAGTACGTTGCCCTCGCGCACAATGCCGTCCTTGCGGATACGATCTTCCAGCATCTTCATAAAATATATCCTCCAACCCTTGCAGGTGCGTTTTCTGCCTCCGGCTCGCCCGCCGCGAAAAGCGCCTGCCTGTTTTCCATTCCCGGGCGCGCGCCACACGCACCCATCATATAATGTTTCACCTAGTATACCGGAAGCATCCCGCTTTGACAAGGGGTTTTCTTTCCAAAATTCGTAAAAATACGGCACCAAACCTCTTCGTTTTTTCTAAAAGTATGACCTTGTCCAAAAATACCGAAACTTCGTGAGGTTGTCGGGTCATTTTTGGTTTATCCTCCCTTGTTCTTTCGCGGTTTTTGAGTATACTATTCTTAATAGGAGAAGGGTCATATCCGGGATTTTTGACCGGACGAGGAGGAAAATGGTATGAAAACAGGACTTGTGCTGGAAGGCGGCGCTATGCGCGGAATGTTCACCGCCGGCGTACTGGATGTGCTGATGGAGCATAACATCCAGCTGGACGGTGCCGTTGGTGTGTCGGCGGGGGCAGTGTTCGGCTGCAACTACAAATCCCACCAGATCGGGCGGACCATCCGCTACAACACCACCTATTGCAACGACAAACGCTATGCCAGCTTCCGCAATCTGCTGCGCACCGGCAACCTGTACAGCGAGAATTTCTGCTACCACGAGGTGCCCGAAAAGCTCGACCCGTTCGATGACAAGGCTTTCCGGGAATCCCCCATGGATTACTTTGTGGTCTGCACCGATGTCCGCACCGGCGACCCCATCTATCATAAGTGCCGCACCGGTGATGCGGAGGATGTGCTCTGGATGGAAGCCTCGGCTTCCATGCCGCTGGCCGCAAAGATCGTCAGGATCGGCCATTACGGCCTGCTGGATGGCGGCGTTGCCGATTCCATCCCCATCCGCTTCTTTGAGTCCATCGGCTACAAGCGGAACCTCATCATCCTGACCCAGCCCAAGGGGTTTGTGAAAAAGAAGAATCCGATGCTGCCCGCCATCCGGGCACGGTATCTGCGCTATCCTGCCTTTGTGGAGGCTGTGGCCGACCGCCACGAGCGCTACAACGAAACCCTGAGCTACATCTCCATGCTGGAGCAGTCCGGCAAGGATTACGTCATCCGCCCGCCCATCCCGCTGGAGATCGGTGCCATGGAGCGTGACCCCGACCAGCTGCGCCGCGTCTACGAGACCGGCCGGGCCGTGGCACAGATCCAGGTGGACAAGATCCGGGCCTTCCTTGAAACTGCAAAGGCAGAAGCCGAGGAATGATCACTGTGCTATACTGGGGCAAATCAAAACAGGAGGCACTGATCTATGAACACTCTGGATGCCATTCTCACCCGGCGCAGCTGCCGGGAATTCACCGACAAGCCCATCAAAAGCGAAACGCTGCACCAGCTGCTGGAAGCAGCCATGAGCGGACCCAGCTGCGTCAATGCACGGGACTGGTCTTTCGTGGTGGTGACCGCCCCGGAAAAGCTGGCACAGATGGCCGATGCCAATGGCCGCCCTGCTGAGCCGCTGCGGAAAGCCGCCGCCGGTATCCTCGTCTGCGGCGACCTTGACCGTGCGTTCCGCTTTGCAAAGGACTACTGGGTGATCGACGGAGCCATTGCCGCCCAGAACATCTGCCTCGCCGCACAGGAGCTGGAGCTTGGCGCAGTCTGGCTGGGCACCTGGCCCCAGATGGACCGGGTAGAGGCCCAGCAAAAGCTCTTCGGTCTGCCGGAGACCATTGTGCCCCACTCCATCATCGCCCTTGGCTACCCGGAAGCAGACCTAACTACCCCGCGTAAGAGCCGCTATGAGGATGATCGGGCACATTTTAACCAGTGGTAAATCTGCCGGACGCAAAAGCTTTGCGGCCCGACAGTTTCGATCACATGTACCCCGAGGTTCCCATAAACCACGAGCGTTCCTGCTTGATACTTTATCATATTGCTCCTCTTTCATCCAAGTGGAACAGACTGTGCAAAGCAGACTTTCCAGCGCGTTTTCGTTCTTTTCTATTATATCACAAACCACTTCATGGCTTCAAAGGTGATTTTCCACAGAGTTTGCATCGTGCAATATGCGCAGAATGACCCGCAGATTTCTTGTGCAAAAGTACCTTTGCAAATCGGGCGGACAATCTGTATAATGATTCCGTACAACGAGTGGCACTCATGCGTAAGACCGGTTGCATGAGTGCCACTCGTTTTTTGTTTAAATAGATTTTGTGAACTTCAACTCCCTCATACCATTTGAATTCTATAACATCGGTAAGCCATTTCATATTTGGTTTTGGTGCATGAAAATCACGCTTGAGCACATTCTCTGCAACGTACTGCGGACTGGACGCACTGCGGGTACAGCCGTGGCGGCTGTACTTAATGGTTGACTCGATCTTTTTTGCACGACAGATTTTCAGAACACGCTTGTCGTTTACGTTAATACCGAAGTCGTGTTGCAGATCATCTCGGATACGGCGGTAGCCCTTCGGTATTTCGACATCCAACGCCGAATCGTCTTTTCGTTTATTCCTAACCTCCTGGCTGCTTCGCTTTGGGACAGTCTGCCCGATTCTATCTCTGTTACTGCTTTTTGCTTGATTTCGAATGATATTTTTTCTCTCATACAAAAATGCTCCCTATACAGCTTTCAGTGTTTTATTTCACTGTTCGCTATATAGGGAGCATATCCCTCTCTTTCTCAGAGAAGCGGAACGGCCTCATTTTGTTTATTTTTTCCGGTACTCCCGCGGAGTCATGCCAAAATGTGCCTTGAATGCCCGGTTAAAATAAGAGAGGTTTTCAAACCCGCACCGGGAAGCGATCGTCAGCACCGTCTCGTCCGTAGCGTGCAGCGCTTCGGCGGCGGCATTCAGCCGGTATTCGTTCAGAAAGGCAACAAAGCTCTGCCCGGTCATCTGCCGGAACCAGCGCATGAAGTGGCTGGAACTGAAGGAGCAGACCCCGGCGGCATCGGCGACCCGAAGCCCTTCGGCATAATGGGCAGAGATCCATTGCAGAACGGCTTTCAGCCGCTGGGTATCGGCAGTTTCCACGGGGAGCTGCTGTTTCCCCTGCGCAATGAGCAGGGAGAGGAAGCGCAGCAGTGCTCCTTTGACCAGCAGCTCATAGCCGGGAAGCTTGGCGCGGTTGGCTTCCTCCACCTCCCGCAGGCAGGCGGCGGCTTGCAGATAACACAGGTCGTTGGGTGTCAGCCGCACAGGCAGCAGCAGCCGCCCGCTTTGCAGCGGAAGCAGGTATTTTTCGGCGCAAAGATCCTCCGCACCGCCCAGAAGCTCCAGCTCAAAGATGATATTCTCATATTCCATCCGCTTCCCCTCTGCCTGCCGCAGGGCGTGGAGGGTGCCGGGCGTAAAAATAAAGATATCCCCCTGGTAGGCCGGGCAGGACACAGCGCCCACCTGCACCAGCCCCGCGCCCCGCTTGACAAAGACCAGCTCCATGCTCTCCTGCCAGTGGAGCGCCACCTGCGGAAAGTCCCCCGGAATGGTGCAGGGATACAGATTGAAGGGGAACCGCACGGCACCGTGCTGCTTGGTTTCCTGCAATGAAGCCTGATTTTGCATCTTCTCACCTCCAGATGATAGGATTGTACCACAATTTGCACTTTTAAGGCAAGATTTCGATTGTTTTATCTGGTATATCTTGCATTATAGATGTCAAACCTGTTTTCCGTAGCAAAGGAGGAGCCATTATGAGCTTTACCGAAACATTACAGAGTATCACCGGCAAGCTGCTGGCGGACTGCACCGATCAGGAGCTGTATCTGGCACTGCTGGAGCTGGTGCGGCAGAAGAGTGCCGACCGCGTGCAGCCCGTCACCGGACGCAAGCTGTATTATATCAGCGCCGAATTCCTCATCGGCAAGCTGCTGTCCAACAACCTCATCAATCTGGGGTTGTACGAAGAAGCCCGGGATGCACTGGCCGCTGCCGGAAAGCGCCTTTCGGACATTGAGGAAGTGGAGCCGGAGCCTTCTCTCGGCAACGGCGGTCTGGGCCGTCTGGCTGCCTGCTTCCTGGATTCGCTGGCAACGCTGAACCTGCCCGGCGACGGCGTGGGCCTGCGGTATCACTTTGGCCTGTTCCACCAGTCCTTTGAGGATGGTGTGCAGAACGAAAAGCCCGACCCGTGGCTCACCGCCCACAGCTGGGCAGAAAAGACCGACATCACCTACCCGGTGGAGCTGGCGGGCAAGGAATACACTGCCCGGCTGTACAAGCTGGCCGTTACCGGCTACGAGGGCCGCACCAACACCCTGAACCTGTTTGACCTTGACACCATCGACGAGAGCATCGTCCATGACGGCATTGCCTTCGATAAAACTGCCATCGACAAGAACCTGACCCTCTTCCTCTACCCGGACGATTCCGATGAGGCAGGCCGCCGCCTGCGGGTGTACCAGCAGTACCTGATGGTTTCTGCCGGTGCCCAGCTCATTCTGTCCGAGTGTGCCGCCCGGGGCTGCGATTACCATGATCTGGCCGACTACGCCGCCATCCAGATCAACGACACCCACCCCAGCATGGTCATCCCGGAGCTGATCCGGCTGCTGGGCGAAAAGGGCATCGAATTTGAGGAAGCCGTAAAGATCGTCACAAAGACCTGCGCCTACACCAACCACACCATTCTGGCCGAAGCGCTGGAAAAGTGGCCCCGCGCCTATCTGGATGCCGTGGTGCCCCAGCTGATGCCCATTATCGAAAAGCTGGACGCGCTGGCCCGCACCCGCACCAAGGACGAGAGCCTTGCCATCATCGACAAGGACGACCGGGTGCACATGGCCCACATGGACATCCACTTCACCCACTCCACCAACGGCGTGGCAGCGCTGCACACCGAGATTTTGAAAAAATCCGAGCTGCACGGCTTTTACGAGCTGTACCCGGAAAAGTTCAACAATAAGACCAACGGCATCACCTTCCGCCGCTGGCTGCTGGAATGCGACCCCCGCCTGACCGCCGCGCTGGAACAGCACATCGGCTCCGGCTTCCGTAAGGATGCCGCCGAGCTGGAAAAGCTGCTGGCTTTTGCTGACGACGAAGCTGTGCTGGAGCAGCTGACCGCTGTGAAAAAGGCCAACAAGGAAGCACTGGCTGACTGGCTGCTGCGCACCCAGAAGGTGAGCGTGAACATCGATGCTGTGTTCGATATCCAGTCCAAGCGCCTGCACGAGTACAAGCGCCAGCAGCTGAACCTGCTGTACCTCATCCATCAGTACTACGAGATCAAGGCCGGGCACCTGCCTGCTGCTCCGCTGGTGAGCATCTTCGGTGCCAAGGCGGCACCTGCCTACACCATTGCAAAGGACATCATCCATGCGCTGCTGACCCTGTCCAAGGTCATTGCCGCAGACCCGGAAGTGTCCAAGTGGCTGCAGGTGGTGTTCGTGGAGAACTACAACGTTACCGCCGCCGAAAAGCTGATCCCCGCCTGCGACCTGTCCGAGCAGATCAGCCTTGCCTCCAAGGAAGCTTCCGGCACCGGCAACATGAAGTTCATGCTGAACGGCGCGCTGACGCTGGGCACCATGGACGGTGCCAATGTGGAGATCAGCCAGCAGGTGGGCGAGGAGAACATCTATATCTTCGGCCAGACCTCCGATCAGGTCATCCACCGCTACGCCGTGGGCGACTACGACCCCGCCCAGTGGGTGGAGGGCGATGCCAACATCCGCCGCGCTATCAACTTCCTCACCGGCCCGGAGATGCTGGCCGCCGGTCACGCCGAAAACCTGACCCGCCTGCACAACGAGCTGATCCATAAAGACTGGTTCCAGACCCTGCCGGACTTCAACGCCTACGTTGTGCGCAAGGGGCAGGCCCTCAGCGATTACGCCTGCGACCCGAAAGGCTGGCGGCGCAAGTGTCTGGTGAACATTGCCAAAGCGGGCATGTTCTCCTCTGACCGCACCATTGCCGAGTACAACCGCGACATCTGGCACCTGGGCGAATAGTTTATTATCGCAATTTTATTGATCTTCTGCCGCAGAACGAGATCTATCTAACCATGGGCACCGCCTACGATTTGCGGCATCAAAGAAGATTTCCAAAATCTACTGTACGCAAAATTTCTATCGGCACAAACTCTATGCTGCCAGAATGTCTGCGCGACCCGCCTGGATGAGGTGGTTGCCGCCATCCGGAAGCACCCCTATTTGGAGCTGCTCTATGAGCCGGGGGCAGATGAACACAAATAAAAGACGGGGTGCTGCACAAATGCACAGCACTCCGTCTTTTACTTATTCTGCTTTCCCTTCCAGTCTGCTTTTATACCCTTCGCCCCATGCCCACATGGCATCCAGAACCGGCTTCAGGCTATACCCCAGTTCCGTCAGCGTATATTCCACCCGGGGCGGCACTTCAGCGTAGACCTTCCGGGTCAGCAGCCCGCTTTCCTCCATCTGCCGCAGCTGAGCGGTCAGAACCTTCTGAGTTACATGACCGATGGACTTTTTCAGTTCTCCAAAACGCATTGTGCCCGGCATCAGATCCCGAATGGCAGGACGCACACCCGGAGTTTTCCCGCATCGTCTTTCACGGTCTGCGCCATTCCAGTGCCACCTATCAGCTGATGATCTCTGGCGGCGAAGTGAAGGCCGTTCAGGGCATCACAGGACACGCTACGGCGGATATGCTGGTGAACACCTATGCGCATATCCAGCAGTCCTCTCGTGTAGAACTGGGCAAGAAGTTTGAGGAAGGTTTCTACGCCAAACAGGAAAGCCCCAGCCCGCAGGCTGTGCCCGCCGCAGGCGAACCGACCATTTCTATGACCGCTCTGCTGGAACTGCTGAAGAATGCAGACCCCGATTCCTTTACTTCGGACAGGGTGAAAACATAGACCACATCATATCAATGCTTTGCCGGACGAAAATGTTGGTAAAGGCGTACAAACGCTCCCACACAATAAGCCCGAACGGCCTGAATCCTGTGCAGTACAGAATTCAGGCCGTTCTTTCGCTTTTTAATGCTGGTATGACCAAGATAAGGAGAAACGCAATCTTTCAGGATCAGCCCAGAACCTTGACATTCTCGTTTGCAACGTCCTGCAGCTCAGCCAGCAGGTCGATTGCGTCCTGACCGGTCACGATGAACGGATCGTTGAAGTTGATGGCCTGCTGATCTGCGGCGTACTTCTCGTTGTTGTTCGCAACGTCCTCGCACAGAGAAGCCAGATAGGAAACGATGCCTGCATCGGTGCCCTTGGGTGCCAGCCAGACGTAGTAGTTGTTAAAGTTGTTCTCCACGTAGCCGTTCTCGTTGATGGAGGGGGTATCCGGCAGAGCGGAGCAGCGGTCACCGATGGTGCACAGAGGCACAACGTCGCCGTTCTCAACGTATTCCTTCGCGGTCAGGTACGGCACGAAGCAGACATCCACGTGGCCGCCCACCAGAGCTGCGATACGATCGGAACCATCGCCGCCGTCAACGATGTTGCACGCGAAGCCGGCCTGCTGCAGCAGCAGAGCGTAGACGTGGGTGTTGCCGCCGGAGGACATGCCCATCTTGATGGAGTTGGGGTTGGCCTTGGACTTCTCCAGCAGGTCTTCCATGGAGGTGATACCGGAAGCCTTGTTGGCAAACAGCATATCGCCGGGGGCACGGCCAAAGACTGCAATGACCTCAAAGTCTTCGTAGCTGTACTGGCAGGTGCCGGAAGCGTAGTTGTTGACCAGAGCGGCACTGTTGGTGCCCAGAATGGTGTAGCCATCGGTGGGGGTGCTCTGATACTGGGTCAGAGCAACGGAGCTGTTGGAACCAGCCATGTTGGTCACGGCGATGGACTGGCCGAACGAAGGCTCCACATACTGTGCCATCAGGCGGTTGTTCAGGTCGGAGTCACCGCCGGGGTTGAAGCCGACCACAAGGCTCATGGAAGCGTTGGGGTAATCGGCAGGCTTTTCGGCGCTGCCAGCGGCTGCGGTGCTGCCGGCAGTAGAAGCGGCAGAGGAAGAAGCAGCGGTGGAGCTGGAAGAACCGCCGCAGGCGGTCAGGGCAGCAGCGGCACCCACAATACCCATAGCGGACAGGAACGAACGACGCGAGATCTTTTTCATGGTAATTTCCTTTCTTCTTGTGTTTCTTGACAGACGCTGCACAACAAGCGTCTGGTATGTATTCGGATCACTCCTGCTCCTCGGCAGCGGCAGCCGCAGCCTCACGCTCGGCAGCACGCTTGTTGGAACGCAGGCTGAAGATGATCATCACAACGGTGATCACCAGAATGACCAGAGCGATGGGGTGATGCAGCAGCTCTGCGGGGCCGCTGGTCATAAAGGACTCTGCACGGCGGAGGTTCTTTTCAAAGATGGGTCCCAGAATGAAGCCGATGGCCACGGGCATGATGGGCAGCTCCATGGCGCGAATGACAACAGCGATCAGGCCGAAGATCAGCAGGCACCAGACATCGAACATGCGGTTGGAGCAGCCAAAGGCACCCACACAGCACATGCACAGGATGATGGGCATCAGCAGGCCCTGCGGAGCGGAAAGGATCTTGACGAAGCCCTTGATGCCGAACAGCATGAAGATCATCATGAACAGGGAGGACAGGCCGATGATCAGGTAGATGGAGTACATCAGTGCGCCGCTCTTCTCAAAGATCAGCGGACCAGGGGCGATGCCGTGGATGATCAGGCTGCCCAGCAGGATGGCTGTGATGCCGTCGCCGGGGATGCCAAGGGTCAGCAGGGGGATCATTGCGCCGCCGATGGCAGCGTTGTTTGCAGTTTCAGAAGCCACGACGCCGTCCATAATGCCGGTGCCGAACTTTTCAGGAGTCTTGGAGCGGTTCTTGATAGTGGTGTAGGACATGATACCGGCAGTACCGCCGCCGATGCCGGGCAGGATGCCGATGCCGGTGCCGATGCCGGCTGCGATGAAGAAGTTGCCGATCTGGCTCTTGAACTCCTGCCAGGTGAAGCCCAGACCATGGATCTTATCCACGGTGGTGTTCTGCTGCATGATAACTTTGGGTTTCACGACCTTCTGGGCAACGCCTACCACTTCCGGGATGGCGTACAGGCCGATCAGGACCACCAGCTGCTGGAAGCCGGACTGCATGTTCACGCTGCCGAAATCGTAGCGGACGATGCTGTCGAAGGTGGAGATGCCGAAGGTGGAGAACATGACGCCCAAAAGGGCAGCTGCCAGACCCTTGACCATATCCTTGCCGGCCAGTGAGATGACCAGCGACAGGGAGAAGATGGACAGAGCGCAGTACTCGAATGCACCAAACTTGATGGCCACTGCAGCCAGATACGGTGCAATGATGATCAGAGCGATCAGACCAAAAATGGTGCCCAGGAACGAGAAGAAGATGCCGGTGCCAAGTGCCTTGGCACCCTCGCCCTTGCGGGCCATGGGTGCGCCGTCGAAGGCGGTGACCATCGAGGCAGGCGTACCGGGGATGTTCAGCAGGATCGAGGAGACCAGACCGCCGGAAATACCGCCGATGTACAGAGCCATCAGCAGGGCAATGGCGCGGCTGTCACTCATTGCAAAGGTCATGGGCAGGCAGATCGTAACGGCCATGGTAGCCGTCAGACCGGGAATGGCACCGAAGATGGTGCCGATCAGAGTGCCCACGGCCACCAGAACGACGCTTAACGGATCGCTCAGGACCATGGAAAAACCTTCCATCAACATAATCTGTACCTTCCTCCTTTAAAAGATTCCCTTCAGGATGCCCTGCGGAAGCGGCATCTTGAAGCCGTACTTGAACATGACATAAATGCCGACCGCACACACCAGCGCGAAGATGATCGAGAAGCCCAGCTTCCGGTCCTCCTTGTAGGTCAGGATGTTGAACTCTGCAAACAGGAACAGGAAGGTGGAGATCAGAAAGCCCACCGGCTGGATCAGGGCAATGTAGACCAGCAGCACCACGAACATTTCCACGACCGCACGGTTGTCGGCCCAGAAGCCCTTGACTGCTTCCGAAGTGCTCTTCTTTTCCGGTGCATTGCCTGCCGCCTTTTCCGCTTTCATCGTGCGCAGGCCGCGGACGATCAGCACAATGCCGAGGATCAGCAGCAGCACGCCCCACAGCTTGGGCACGGATGATGCATTGAGGAGCGATGCGGAAAGCATCTTGGGGATCTTGATCATCGCTGCACCGATCAGGTAGGCGATGGCAAAACCGCCCAGAACGATGCCGCTGAACAGATCATTCTGCCCCTTCTTGTATTTTTCGTATTTCATAAGCTGTTCTCCCTATTTTTAATTCAGGCGGGACGGTTCCCGACAGCCCGCTTTACTTATCGGCCCACTTGGGATGATCGTAGACCTTTTTGTCTGCCACGAAGGGCCACTTTTCGCCGCGGATCACGGCCAGGCAGCCGTCCACGCACATATTGGCCATCTTAATGACGGCTTCGCGGGTCTGTGCGGCGGAGTGGGGGCTGACGATCAGGTTGGGGGTGTTCAGCAGCGGGTCGTCCGGCTTGGGCGGCTCATTGCAGAACACATCGGTGCCGGCTCCGGCAATGGTGCCTGCCCGGAGTGCTGCGCACAGGTCGGCTTCGTTCACGATGCCGCCGCGGCTGCAGTTGATGACCAGCGCGGTCTTTTTCATCGTGGCCAGCTCGGCTGCACCGATCATATCCCGGGTCTGCTCGGTAAGGGGCACATGGACGGTGACGATGTCCGCCGCCTTCAGCAGCTCCTTATAGTCGGCGTAATATTCTGCGCCCAGCGCCTCGATCTTTTCCTGGCTCATGAAGGGGTCGTAGCCAGCCACTTTCATGCCCACGCCCTGGCAGATTTTTGCGGTCTCGCGGCCGATGGCACCCAGGCCGATGACGCCCACGGTCTTGCCTTCCAGCTCAAAGGCCTTGTGGGCACCGCGGATCTCCCAGTTGCCCTTCTTGGTCTCCACCTGTCCCTCGTAGAGGTTCTTGGAGAGGGCGAACATCATAGCCACGGCGTGTTCTGCCACGCTGCGGTTGTTGGCACCCGGGGTGATGACCACGGGGATGCCCAGCTCGGTGGCTTTCTTCACGTCCACCGAGTCGTAGCCCACACCGGTGCGGCCGATGACCTTCAGGTTGGGGCTGTTCTCAATGGCGTGGGCATCGCACTTTGCGATGCGGACGATCAGGGCATCTGCGTCCTTCATGTCGTCCAGGTAATTGTTGGGGTCCGGATTATCTTCTGCAATGATCTCGACCTGGCCGTTGGTGTCAGCCTTCAGCTTTTCAATGCCTTCCGGGCAGATCGACTGCGTCATAACAAATTTCATAGTGCTTCTCCTTCAGGTCCTGTTTTTTCCGAAGCTTGCGGCGTATGCGATGGAGTTCACCAGGCTCAGCTCGTTGCTGGTGCCGGTGCCTGCCAGCGCATAGCCTGTGCCATGGTCCACACTGACGCGGACGATGGGGAGGCCCAGCGTGATGTTCACGCCTTCCACGGCCTTCCAGGACTGCTTCTCGCGGTCATACACAAAGCCGACGGTCTTGATGGGAATGTGGCCCTGATCGTGGTACATGACCACCACGATATCGTACCAGCCGCCAATGGCCTGGCTGAACACGCTGTCCGGGGGGCAGGGGCCGATGGCGTCGATGCCCTCGGCCTTGGCGGCGTCGATGGCGGGTTTGATCTCTTCGATCTCCTCACGGCCGAACAGCCCGTTCTCGCCGCAGTGGGGGTTCAGGCCTGCCACCGCCACTTTCGGGTGTTCGATGCCCATATCCCTGCAGACCTGATCGGCGATCTCAATGACCTCCAGCACGCGGGCTTTCTTCACCCGGTCACAGGCTTCCCGCAGCGATACATGGGTGGAAACGTGGACCACCCGGAAATCGTGGTGGGCCAGCATCATGGCGTACTTCTTGGTGCCGGTGTATTCGGCGTAGATTTCGGTGTGGCCGGAATAGTGGTGGCCTGCCATGTTGATGGCTTCCTTGCTCAGGGCGTTGGTCACGGTGGCCTGGATCTCTTTCTTCATGGCCAGGTCGATGACCTTGACAACGTACTGGAATGCAGCCTCACCGCCCAGTGCGCAGGGGCCTACATCAAAGGCTTTGGGCGGATCCTCCGCCAGGGTATCGGGGATCTTGTCTTTGGGTACGATGCCCAGGTCGATCAGGTCGATGGTGCCGTACTCGTAGCGGCCCTGTGCGGGGCTTTCCACCAGATTCAGCTTCAGGTCGATGCCGTTGACCTTTCTGGACACGGCCAGTGCATATTCCATGCAGGAGCGATCCCCCACCACCAGCGGTCGGCAGGTCTTGTAGACCTCCGGATCGTTCAGTGCCTTCACGGTGATCTCCGGTCCGTTGCCGAAGGGGTCGCCCATAGAAATACCAACGATAGGACGCTCCATTCTCATTCCCTCCTGTTTCTGAAATCAGGCCATGCCCTTTGCCTTGTTCTCTTCCAGCACCTTGCGCAGGGCCTCGGTGCCCTCTTCGCTCAGGTAAGAGAAGGGACGGCGGCATTCGCCCACCGGGTTGCCCAGCAGGGCAGCAGCCTTCTTGACCACGGTGTTGGGGTTGCCGTACTTGAACACAGCACGGAAGCTTGCAATGGAGTCCTGTGCAGCCTGTGCTTCCTCGATCTTGCCTTCCACGAACAGGTTGTAGATGGAGGACAGGACGTGGGGGTAGACGTTGGAGCAGCCTGCAATGCCGCCGGCACCGCCGGCCTGCAGGGACTTCAGAATCAGGGAATCGTTGCCGGACAGGACCTTGAAGCCCTTGTCCAGATCCTGGGTCAGGCGGATATAAGCCTGCAGGTTGTCCCAGTCGCCGCTGGAGTCCTTGGCGCCCATGATGACGTCAACGTCCTTTGCCAGCTTGGCGACGGTCTCAGGCAGCAGCTTGTTGCCGGTGCGGGCGGGGATGTTGTACAGCACGATGGGAACATCCACGTGCTTTGCCACCTCAACGTAGTGGTCGTACATCTCTTTCTGAGAAGCCACGGCGAAGCTGGGGGTGATGATGGACAGGATGTCGGCGCCCAGATCGGCAGCGCGCTTGCTCAGCTCGATGGTCTCGCGGGTGGTGATGCAGCCGGTGCCTGCGTAAACGGGGACGCGGCCCTTGACCTGATCCACGCAGGTCTCAATGATGGCCAGCTTCTCGTCGAAGGACAGCGCATAGGCCTCGCCGTTGGTGCCGATGGGGAAGATGCCGTGGACGCCGCCCTCGATCAGGCGCTCGATCTGCTGGCGGAGGACTTCCAGATTGACGGTCTCATCGGGGTTCATGGGGGTCAGGATGGGGGTGATGATGCCTTTCATAGGAACGTTCTTCATAATCGTTTTCTCCTTTTCTGCTCTGATTTTTATTCTCACGCGGTTCAAATAACTTCCAGGTAAATGTTCCGTGCGTCCTCTGCCGTCACAGGGCGCATATTGTTCACCAGCAGACGCTGCTGCTGCATTCCGGCCTCCACCAGGCCGTCCAGATCTTCGGGCTTCACGCCGAAGCCCTTGTAGCTGGTGGGGATGTCCAGATGCTTGACGATCTCTTCCAGCCAGCGGAGGATATATGCGCTCTTCTCTTCCACGGTGGTGCAGGTCTTTTCGCCGTGGACGCAGCGGTCATACGCTTCGGCGAACTTTTCGCGGCAGACGCTCTCATTGAAGCGCATGACGGGCACCAGCAGGATGGCGTTTGCAACGCCATGGGCCACATGGTACTTGCCGCCCATGGGGTAGCTCAGGGCGTGGACGGCGGTGGTGCCGGAGGCTGTGATGGCCACGCCGGCGTAGAAGCTTGCGGTCTGCATATTGATCTTGGCCTGCACGGCTTCGGGATCATCGCAGGCTTTTTCGATGTTGTTCAGGATCAGATCCAGTGCCCACATGGCATACATATCGCTGAAGGCGTTCGCCTTGTTGCTGGTCCAGCACTCAATGGCGTGGCATAGGGCGTCCACACCGGTGGAAGCCGCGATCTTGCGGGGCAGCTTCTTGATCATGATCGGGTCGAGGATGACGTAATCCGCGATCATTTCCGGATTGACGATGCCGATCTTGACTTCCTTTTCCGGCACCGCCACGATGGCGTTGGGGGTGGCCTCGGCGCCGGTGCCGGCGGTGGTGGGGATCATCAGGGTCGGAACACACTTGTGTGCCCGCAGCGGGGTGTCCAACAGTTCCTTGACGCCGTATTCATCAGTTTTGAGCAGCGAAGCCAGCTTTGCGATATCCATCACGGAACCGCCGCCCACAGCCACGATGAAGTCCGCACCCGATGCCTTGAAGGCGTCGATGGCGGCCTGTGCCTGCTGGTAGGAAGGTTCTGCGGGCAGCTCATCGAACACGACATATTCTTTGCCGGCCTGCCCGATCTTCGCCGTGACCAGATCCGCCAGACCGGTGGCTTCGATGCCCTTATCGGTGAACACGGCCACCTTTGCGGTGTCCTTGACCAGGTTGGTCAGATTGTCCAGGCTGTTCTCGCCTCCGAACACCGCACCCGGCATTCTCAATGTGTACTGCTTCAGCATTGTCTTGTCCTCCTTGCTTTGGTTCATTCCTCGATGGTTCGATTCAGTTTGTTCAGGATCCGCAGGAGCTGGTCGCTGGGGCCAAACCCTCCGGACTTGGAAAGTACATATCGTTTTTGTCCCCTGCAGGTAAAGCTGGAAAGGACAACGCCCGGATCCATCTCACAGATGGGATGAAGCTCCGCCACGCCAAGTTCGCCCATGGTCTGGATCAGCACATCGCCGCCCGTGATCATCAGGGTGCGGCAGGTGCCGCCCGCTCCCGGCCCATCCGCTTCGATCAGGTATTTTGCCGTCCGGCCGATGGAGTCCGCGATGCGCTGCCGCATCTCTTCCACCTTCATCTGCCGCTGTTCGGCGTACCGCCGTGTGGAGCGGTTCCCGTCGGCATCGTTGGTATCGATGATGATGCAGTCACTCCGGCTCACCGCCTCGGCCATGGCTTTCAGCTTTTCTCTGCCCGCCGGGGTCTCCCAGTAGTGATCCTCCAGCTTCTCTTCCGGGGTCAGCCGCAGGCGGAGGAAGCCGTTCTGTTCGGCTTCGTCCAGCTGGGAGAGGGTGATGGGATTCACGCTTCCGCAGATCACCAGCAGCCGCTTGTCCAACCGGGGCTGCCGGGCTGCCCCGGTCCGTTCCAGACCCAGCAGACCGGGCAGGATGGCCGCGAAGCCTGCGCATCCGGCCAGCGCCCTCAGCTTTCCGTTCTGCCGGAGCACTTCGCCGGTCCTGCGGATGTCTTCCACCGACTTTGCATCGCAGATCTGGATGCCCGGGCCTTTCAGCCGGATGGGTTCTCCCGGCTCCGCCGTAACGGTGGGCAGCCCGCTCTGCTCTGCAATGATGGCTGCCACATCGGAGTTCCGCACCGGCTCGAAGGGATCCTGCCCGAACACGCTCTGGGCTACCGGCATTCCTTCAATGAGCTGCTGCCCATGCTCCGTGGTCCGGTTCATCTGGGGGAAGGCCGGTACGAAGAACAGCTGCCCGTCCGGGCTTTCCTCCGCCACCGCTTCCAGCTCGGCTCCGATGTTGCCCCGGAGCGCGGAGTCTGTCTTTTTATAAATGCAGGGCACCTTCATGGCGAATGCCCGCCGGGCGATGGAGGCCACGCACGCCTTTGCCTGCTGCGGGGGGATGTGGCGCGTTTCCGCATCGATCACCAAGACTTCCGTTTCATCGGCAAAGCGTTCAAGGTCTGCATGGGGATCGGTCAGCACCACCGTTCTGGCACCGGTCTTCGAGATCTGCACTCCGGTGTCCAGCGCTCCCGTAAAGTCATCTGCCAATATCAAAAGTGTAAACATTGCTGATTCACCGCTCTCTTTTGCTTGCCTTTTCTTTGCTTCGGTGGCCCTATTATAGCCAAAAGCCGGGCGGTTCTCAATTTCTGTTTGTGTCATTATGAAACGATTTTTATTTTTTGTCAAATTTTGTTCGCCAAAATCGTTTCATTTTAGAACGTTTCCGCTTTTTCGTCTGGCGTGCATCGTTGCATTATGTTACAATTTTATTCGGAAAGCTCCCATCTCGTTCCGTTTTGGAACGCATTGGGCAAATCTGCTGTTTTTTCCCATCGTGAGGAGGGATCTGCTTGGAAGAGATTCGCATTTTAGGGATCGCGCCCTTTGAGAGCATCCGTGCCGCCATGGAGCGCGTGGCGCGGGAAGAGTTTCCCGCGGTGCGCTTTGAAGCGTACACCGGCGACCTGGAGGAGGGCGTCAAGATCGCGCAGCGCCTTTCCAAAGAGAATTACGACGTTGTGATCTCCCGCGGCGGCACCGCAGAACTGCTGAAGAAAGAAACGACCCTGCCGGTGGTCGAGATCACCTTTTCGGTTTACGACATCCTGCGCGCCATCAAAATGGCCGAGAACTACAACAGTCTGTATGCCATCGTGGGCTTTCCCAGCATCACGGGGCCGGCCCATACGCTGTGTGACCTGCTGCGCTTCAACACGGACATCGTCACCGTTCACAGTGAGGCCGAGGTGCGCTCGGCGCTGGAGCGGCTGAAGCTGGGCGGCTACAGCATGGTCATCTGCGACAATGTCACCCACAGCGTCGCCCGGGAGCTGGGATACAGCGCCTTTCTCATCACCAGCGGCGCAGAAAGCCTGCACGCCGCCTTTGAGCACGCGGTGGATATCGCCAAAGAATACCGCCGGATGCGCCGGAAGATCGCGTTTCTGCAGAACGCCGTGCGGCAGTCCCGGGGGAACGTTCTGGTGTTCAACCGCCAGAAGGAACTGTGCTATACCACCGAGGACTCCGTCCCGGAAAAGATCCGGGATTATTTCGTCCAGCGCATCGGCGATCTTGGTTCCGGGGCAGTGCGGCAGTTCCTGTACACCGATGAGCTGACCTACCTGCGGGTCACCGCGCAGGCCATGACCTTTGCCAATGAGCCGTTCTATGTGTTCTGCTATACCCAGACCATCCTCTCCCGCAAGTCCATCAACGCGGGCATTTACCTGTATGAGCACAACGAGGTGCAGCACCTGTTCCAGGATAGCTTTCTGAGCATCAGCGGTGCCATCCGTCCGCTGGAAAAGCGGCTCTCGGCGCTGGCGGCCACGGCTCAGCCGGTGCTGATCCTGGGCGAGCCGGGCACCGGCAAGCAGCAGATTGCCAAGGCGCTGTACCTGAACAGCCCCTACAATCAGAATCCCTTTGTGGTCATCAACTGCACCACCCTGAACGAAAAGGGCTGGGAGTTCCTGTTCAACTCCCCTTCCTCTCCCCTGCTGGAAAACCACATCACCCTTTATTTTCAGGATATCGGCAAGCTGGCCTACCGCAATCTGCAGGAACTGCTCTATTACTCCAACCAGATCTCGCTGAAAACACGGGTGTTCCTGATCTTCTCCTGCATCGTTTCCCCGCAGAACGTCCCACCTCCCGCCATCCAGAGCTTTTCCGCCGAGATGGGCTGCGTCGGGCTGTCGGTCATCCCGCTGCGCTCCCGTGCCGACGAGATCCCGTCGCTGGCCAACCTCTATCTGAACAGCCTGAACGCCTCCCTGGGCAAGCAGATCATCGGCCTGGCGCCCAATGCCATGGATCAGCTGATCCATTACAGCTGGCCGGACAACTTCACCGAGTTCAAGGCGGTGCTGAGCGAGCTGGCGGCACTGGCGTCCTCTTCCTATATCCTGAACGACTCCGTGACCGAAGTGCTCCTGAAGGAGCGGACGCTCCATCATGCGGAGGCCGCCCCCTCAGCGGAGAATCCCTTCTCCGGAAAAACGCTGGAACAGATCATCTCTGCTGCCATCAACCAGACTCTCTCCGACTGCGGCGGCAATCAGACCCTTGCCGCCAAACAGCTGGGCATCAGCCGGTCTACCCTCTGGCGGCACCTGAATTAAAAGCACCCCTCCTCGAAATCCTTTGATATTTTCCAACTTTTCTCCTAAACCATACCATGCATACCTTCTACATGTTCTTCTCCTAAGAGAACACGCCCGTCCTTGCCATACCGAACTGGTGTGTTTTTATAATGTGTCATACTTTCACCACTTTACCTCAATAAATTTTGCAAAAACATCTTGACACACCGCACAATCCATGATACTCTCTATCGCAAATCCCGCCGTGTTAGCCACGAATGACTGCACGTTGAGGGTTTATTCTCCATGAAGATTTTTACCGCCCCGCAACACACCCGATTCATTTTGCCGCTTACTTCACCCGACAAAATCCATCGCTATGCTGCATGGGCGGTATTTTTCTTTTACGGGAAACGCACCTTGACAATTTCATGAGCTGTCCGAACGTGATACCGACTTTTCGTCAACGCTGCTGCACAAACAGGGGCAGAAACTTCGTTCGGAGCAAACGGTGATTCACATACATGAGCAGAATCCCTCTACTTATTTTTTGCACCTTAACAATTCGGAAACATTTGTTGATAGAGCGTTTTGAGCGCAGCGGTGGAGGGCAAGAACCGTCCCGTGGCCACAAATTTTCAATTCTTGAAAATTTTGTGTTCCACCGGGACTTCACTTTTCAAACTCTTGCGAGTTTTCAAAGTGATCTTGTTGGGGCGTGCCTGCCCCAAACCCTGCTCATAGTTCGCGCCCTGCAGCGCGAACAGCAACGGCGTGTCGTGTTTCCATAACTTCACCGAGGAGTTATCGAACGAACAGGAGGTACAATGCAGAAGAAGAAAAACATCGCATCCCCCAGCACGACCCAGCACCACGACACGCCGAACAACAAAACGCACTTCATCAAGTTTCGAGTAACGGAAATCGAAAAAATGGAACTCGAACATACCGCAAAACTCTTAAATCTCTCCCTCTCCACTCTCATTCGCCGCGCACTTCACAACGTAAAAATTGAGAAAAAGATTATCGTTGCGAACAGCGGAGAAGAAACACTGACCGCTGTTTCCACGCTGCTTGCTCAGTGCAGCAAGGTGGGCGGAAACCTGAACCAACTTGCAAGGCACTTCAATTCTGGCGGTGCAGACACCGAGCAGATACGAGCGAAAATTCTTGACGAACTTGCAGACCTGACTGCGTTCCGGCTGAACGCCGAGAAAGTTCTAGGTGAACTGTATGGCAACGCTCAAGCATATCAGCTCTAAAAACTCGGACTACTCCGCCATTGAAGTCTATCTGGTTTACCAGCATGACGAGTTCACCGGAAAGCAACTTCTGGATGAACAAGGCAGACCGAAGCTGCGAGAATCGTACATCCTCGATACGCTTGAGTGTGGCGATTTCTCGTTTGCAACGGCTTGTTTGCAGGCAAACCGCAAGTACGGCAAGAACACCCAGCGTGATGATATTAAGAGCCATCAATATATCATCAGCTTTGACCCACGCGATGCAGTCGACAACGGATTGACTATGGAAAAGGCGCAGGCGCTTGGCCTGAAATTCTGCGAAGAAAACTTCCCCGGTCATCCTGCTATCGTATGTACGCACCCGGATGGACACAACCATTCGGGAAATATCCATGTTCACATCGTGATTGGCAGCATCCGAACACGCGAGGTGGAACGCAAGCCTTATATGCAGAAGTCCCGCGACTGGTGCGAGGGTATGAAGCACTCCAGCACCGCCCAGACCATTCGGCACCTGCGTGTCGAGGTCATGGAAATGTGTGAGAGTGCTGGACTGTACCAGATTGACCTACTCAACGGCTCGAAAGAGCGCGTGAGCGAGGCCGAGTATTGGACAAGGCGACGCGGACAAATGAAACTTGACCGTGCGAACGCAGCCCTTACCGCAGCTGGACAGAAGCCCAAGCAGAAGAAGTTTGAAACCGTGAAAGATATTTTGCGGAAACAAATCTCGTCTGTGCTGTACCATTCCACGAATTTTGAAGATTTTTCTGACAAGCTCATGCGGCAGTACGGCATCACCGTCAAGGAAAGTCGTGGACAATTTAGTTATCTACCTTCCGGCAGAACGAAGTTCATCCGAGCGAAACATCTCGGTGACAAGTTCGACAAGGAAGCAGTGCTTACCGCATTGCAGGCAAACGCCGAGCGCAAGCGCACGGTTACACTGAAACCCGACAAGATTGGAAAGCTGATCGACATTCAGGCAAAGCTGGCCGAGGGTAAGGGCGCAGGCTATGAGCGTTGGGCGAAAAAGTTCAATCTCAAAGCCATGGCGCAGACCCTGCTGCTTCTGCAAGAAAAGGGCTTGACCGATGAGGACGCCCTGAACCAGCGCATCGCCGAACTGGAAGCCAAGTATCACGATTCGCTGGCGGTGGTGAAAGACCTCGAAGGCCCCATGAAAACCAACAAAGAGCTGCGCTATCATGTCGCAGCCTATACCAGCGCCAAGGGTATCGTACAGCAGTTAAAGGCCGCTAATCGACCCGCGGCCTTTGAGGAGCAGCACCGTGCAGAGTTGACAGCGTACCGGGCGGCAGCAGCCTATTTCAAGGCAAACGACCTCACCAAGCTGCCCAGCCCGAAAAAGCTGGAAGCCGAGTATGCGCAGCTGGCATCCGAAAAGGCAAAGTTCTACGAGCAGTACAAGGAAGCCAAGGAAGAACTGCTCAAACTGAAAACCGCAAAGCAGAATGTTGCGTCCTTTTT
>ERZ773134.1358-NODE-1358-length-21060-cov-8.251226_pt1 | contig 21060 bp, 20 predicted proteins | sample MGYA00580856_ERZ773134 | MGnify/ENA primary metagenome ERZ773134 (study PRJEB29015, sample SAMEA2737823) | human gut metagenome | biome: human gut; feature: human-associated habitat; material: faeces | place: China | collected 2012 ... | reverse complement strand
CCATATTCTTTCTTTGTTCTATTCTATTTTTACTATTTTATCTTTGTTTCTTATCCGTCTGCCTTTTCAACTCTTCTCTGCCCCATTTCACTATTGCTAATATCACAATCTCACAGTAAAATATAATAATCGAAAACGATCCTGCACCATGTTATTCATCAGAAATTTCCGGTTTGCACAGATTTACCGGGAATAAACAGAAGGAGACCAGCATGAAGGAAAACCGGAGAGACTATGAAGAAAAGTCTGTAAATAATAATCTTCTATGATAATGATCGAGCTGGAAGCGCTAAATTGGAGCTTCCAGCTCTTGCTATATATATACAACATGATTTCGGGCATGTCAAGAGCAGACGTCAAAACGTCCTTCTCATCATATAGAGGATCGGATATACCTCATCCAGCGGTCGATTTTGCCAGTCTTCGATCTGAGGCATGATTTTATCTGTAACGTCTGAAATAAAGCCTTCTGATGTTTCAAAACCGTAGATATCTTCGATGGTTTCGGATATTTGACGGGTCGTCATCCCTTTTGCATACATGGAAATAATCTTCTGATCAATATCAGAAATATCCTTCTGACGTTTCTTTACAATCTGTGGCTCAAATGTTGATTTACGATCCTGCGGAACATCGATATCCATGCTGCCATAGCTGCTGTTTACACGTTTTGATTTATATAGGCTCACGGGTAGATAGCCGCCATTAGGCTGTTTTGTCTGTGCTGCCATTGCTGATACAGAGAACATTCGACTACTCCCTTGGCTTTCGCATTGTAGTAAAATTATGCCTGCTCCACATCTTCAAGTGTGAGCATAGCAATGTCATCACCACTAATTCCGTAAGCGATTGCAAGTCTGTTAGCCTGATTTACTGCAGCACGCTCGAAAAAGTTCCGTACCTCGCGACCGTTTGCGAAGAAATCATCTCGATGGTTATATTTGTTGGTGAAGTACTCCAAAACATAATGGTCAACAGTGTAATCCGTTGTGTAGCCGGATTTTTTGCACATGCTTTCGAAGATTTCCAGCAATTCAGAGGGCGTGTAATCCTCAAATGTGATATATCGATTGAATCTGGATTTCAAGCCCGGATTGGAATTGATAAACCTTTCCATTAGTCCCGGATATCCAACCACAATAACTACCAAATCATCACGATGGTCTTCCATCGCCTTCAAGATGGTGTCTATGGCTTCTTGCCCATAGTCATTGAAGCTATTATCTTTTGCTAGTGTATACGCTTCATCGATAAAAAGTACTCCGCCTAATGCTTTTTGGATGACTTCTTGGGTCTTGATTGCAGTTTGCCCAACATATCCTCCTACAAGACCGGAACGGTCAACTTCTACAAGTTGCCCCTTAGACAATACGCCAAGTTCATGGTAAATACTGGCGATAAGGCGTGCCACCGTGGTTTTACCTGTTCCGGGATTGCCAACAAATACGAGGTGACGAGAAAACAGCAAATCGGGCAAGCCATTTTCACGGCGAAGTTTTTGCACTTTAAGCAAATTGATAAGAGATGTAACCTCTTTTTTAACCTGCTGCAAGCCAACCAAACTGTTTAACTCGTCAAGAGCCCCTTCTAAAGTTGTAGTTGTATCCGCTTCTTTTGCACATACCTCTTGGCACGCTATCGCATTTTCAGCGGTACAATTCATCCCCGTATCAACTATATAATCAGGCACAGAATCCGTGCCATGTTCTGGTGCCTTAGTATATTTGGTATTCAATTCGGGAGAATAAACATCTACTGTTTTCTTCTTTTCACCGTAGCTCGCATGAAGTGAAATGCCGTTCCCGCTTTTCATAAGCAAGAAGTTACTACTCAATTCAATAGGCATACGCTTGTCAATGTACAGCCACTGTAAAGCACTTATTCCATTAGTTGTTTGAATTCCCTCCACAAACGACTCCTCATAATACAGCATACCGTTTGAAAAGTCACACCTGCTTGGAACTCTTCCCCTCATTGTGGGATACTCTCGATTAAAGTTTTCCGTTGTGCGCTCTTCAAGCTGCAATATTCTTGCATATTTCGATGATAGCGCATACTCTTTGCTGTTCTGACCAGTTAAGTAATATATAATGCCAATATTGTGAATTATGGAAAGAACAGCACTTTGCTCTTCACTTGTATAATCTTTAGAGCTTGGCGGATTAAATATGTCGTTTTTATCCTCACGACTATCATATTCATTTAAAGCCGCAGTATAGCACTCAATGGCCTTATCCCACTTACCCAACACGATATAGTTTTGCGCCATAATGGTCAACACAAGCGGCTTTAATTCATGACGGTTTACAATTTTACTTGCAATGGTAATTACCATTTTGGCAGCTTGCCATTTGTTTTTTGTCACTTCGCTTTCATCATCATAATCCCACGAGAAATACTCAAAATCCGTATCAAAAATATACTTCTGCAATAAAAAGATAATGTTTTCAATACTACCATAATCGGATGAATTCATCTCAACACTCCGAACCCATCTTTGGTACTCATCAAGGTTGACCTTATTTTGCCAAGATAATATCGGTGTAAAGTCATTAACATCAAACATTGTAATTTCCCCTCTTACATACTAAAGTGACTATCCGCGATTTGGTCGAGAGCTTGCCTTATGTTATTAAACGGCTGGTATAGGTCCAGCGTCCTGACAGTTATCTGGTTGCCGTGCATCTGTTCAGGTGTAAATCCCATTTACAGTAGTACCTCCATATAATTTCGGATGATCTTATCCACTCGAAATAGCTTTGCATACTTCATCAGTTTATTAAGGTCCTTATCTTTTCTCCCGACATACGCTTTTAATACTGCATTGAAATCCTGTACTTCTATAGAACTTCTACTCCGCACCAAGTCGCAAATTGTCCGTTCCAAATCGTACATAGGAATCTCATTTCCCTGATTGCTTTTTACCGTGCGCTTGCCAACATCAAGAAGTTCTTTTTTTACTGTATAAACCTTATAGCCATCCTCTTTCAAGCGGTGAACATTATATCCACTATAAATCGTGAGTGTATGAACAAGCGGTTCCCGATCTGTCAGCCCATAATAATAGAACGCTTCATCATGAGAAAACACTCCCATCGGGCAGCGATGGTGCAGCATTTCTAATTCGTCAATCCAAGTATCTTTTGCCGCATATACGCCATGTCCGACTTGTTCGTATTCATTGGCCTTTACATATTTATAAAATTCAAATTTCGTCAAGCCTACTTTTGTTGCAAGCTGCGGTGTTAAAATCTCATGTGTTTGAGCCAAATTGTTCATGTTCATCATAAGCGTCACCTTACCTTTGTGCTTATATTGTATTCCAAATAAGCACGAAAGTCAACGCAAACTTTCTTTTGTGCTTATTTCATTTGCAATATTAGCACATTCGTCCACTCAGACTTACTTGATGCTCCCTATTCAACGTGCTATACTTAAACCACGAAAATCAATCAAAGGAAGTGCATTCGCAAAAGCTAATTTTCCAGGGCATCAGGCTTTGGTCTGCACCCATACAGATGGCAATAACGGAACAGGCAACATCCATACCCACATCATAATCAACAGCCTGCGCAAATTCGATATAGAGCCTCAGACCTACACCGAACGGCCAATCGACTGCAAGGCTGGATACAAGCACCACCTTAACAAAGACTATTTGAAGCACCTGCAAAAATCTTTGATGGATATTTGCCAGCGCGAAGGGCTGCATCAGGTCGATCTGCTCTCCCCTGCTGCGGATAAAATCACACAGCAGGAGTACCATGTGCAGCGGCGTGGGCAGCTGAATCTGGACATTGCAAACATGGAACTTCTGGGCGATGGCATCACTCCCATGCACACCACTTTTGAAACGGGCAAAGAAAAAATCCGCAACGCCATTTCGGACATTGCAGAACGTGCCACATCTTTTGAAGAATTTCAGAGATTGCTGAAAGCGGAATACGGAATTTTCGTAAAAGACCATCGAGGACGATTCAGCTATCTGCCTGCTGACCGACAGAAGTATATCTCTGCCCGTGCGCTGGGTTCCAATTATGACCGCGACAGACTTCTCCGAATTTTTGCAGAAAATGCAAGGACCGCAGAGCAGAACAATCCTCATTGGGCAGCAGATGACCCTATGGTTATTCTGTTCATCAAGTCCGATCTGCGCCTTGTGATTGACTTGCAGACCTGTGTAAAAGCCCAGCAGAGCCGCGCTTATGCGCAGAAAGTCAAGATTTCCAACCTGCAGCAGATGGCCCGGACGATTGCCTATGTGCAGGAACACGGTTATGACTCTTATGAAAAACTTTCAGAAACTGCAGAGGCCATCTATACCAAAATGGCAAAAGCGCGCGGCGATGCAAAGCTCACTGAAAGCAAGCTACGAAAAACAAACGAGCAGATTCATTACCTTGGTCAGTATCTCTCCACAAAATCCATTTACGGAGAATTTCTAAAAGCCCCGAATAAGAAGATTTTCCGTCAAGCTCACTCGGACAAACTTGCTCAATATGAAGAAGCACTTCAAATTCTGAAGCAGTACTCGCCTGACGGGAAGTTTCCTACCATGAAAGACCTCCGGGCAGAAAAAGAGCAGCTTACGATTCAGAAGGACGCCCAATACGATACTTACCATTATTTCAAGGATTATCACAAAGAACTCCAGACCGTGTGTGCCAATGTAGACAGCATCCTCGGCGCAGAACAAGAAGTGCAGCAGCACGAACAGCAGCACACGCGAAAATACGAACCGTCCCTCTAACCAGTTTTCAAAGTCACCTAGAAACAAAAAAATGACCAGCGTATCATGTGGTTCATTCCACACAATACGCTGGTTATTCGTTTCACTTACTGCTTGTACCGCAGCATACCATTTTTTAGTTCAATAAACTTTCCGTCAAAGATTTCCTGCAACACCTGCCTGCATGGTATCCGTTGCAATCTTCTGACCTCAGACGCTTCCATTACGCGGAAAGTGGTTTGGTGATGATCCTGATAAAACGCAATGAGTGATTCAATGTACGGCTCGGCATCGGCAAGTGTCCAGTTTGATTCTTCTTTTAAGCGTGAGAATACTGACACCAGACTGATGCACCGAACATCTTCAAAATTTGTGGCTCCATTCCGAGCATTTTTGTCATCGGAGCAGAATACATAGATCTGCTCACCAAGCATCACCGACAAGACCTGCAATAACACAAACGACTTGATTTCCCCAAGATTATTTTTCTTACCAACTTCTATATCGAGTCGTTCAAGCTCTTTCAAATAGTCCTCTCTCGATATTACCGTGTAATCAGCCTCTTCCAATGCCCGATAATGTTCCGAAAAGTAATCCTTAGAAAAGGCATCGCAGGCCAATTTTAACATCTGCGTATAAGTCGCACACGCCAGCGGCCCTCGCACAAGTGACAGGCTTTCAAGGATTTCCTGATCCGTGTAGCTTTTTATCTTTTGCGCTCCAATCTTCTCGCTCAACCAGATTGGCGTATCCGCATTATACCGATTGAGTTCCGTTACAATTTGCGCATGACAAAAGAACTCATACTCCGGCAATTCCATGACCCGATCAATCAAATGATTGCCGCCATCATCTTGAACAGAGTGCGTTTTGGAAATGAAGTCAGTATCCAGCAGTGCGTATCTTTTCACTTCGATCTGACACCTCCCTCAATCCAAGCCGTACTCTTTTTTCAATTGAGCAAGATAGGCCACATCTTCTTTTTCTCTGGATTCCGTCAGATACTCATGCTGTCTGTTATACTCAACTTTCTCAAGGAGTGTGCCAAAAGATTCTGTTCCTTTGCCATCGAGCTGCCAGCGTTTTGCTTTACCTGTCAGCGATACTCTTTCCATTACGTCCGCAGAGCCTACCTCCAGCAGCTTTTCAGCCTGCTGATGAGATATGTTCCCGCTTTCAAACAAACGCAGTACAACTGCCTTATAGGGCATAGCAAACATATCCATAAGCATCAGGACAGAATCTACCGTAACCAAATCTTTATCAAGCCCATACAGCAGAATCTGCTCATGGAGCAGTTGATCCGGCATCAGAAGAAGCCCTGCAAAGGCGTTCGCTTCCAAGTCCTCCTGCGTTCTTCCTGTTTCATCACCTGTTGCCGAATCCAGCATAGAACCATTTTTTATATAGCTCTGGTCTGCATTTTCCACATAGCAGTAGATATGATACAGTTCATGCGCCGCCGCAAAAAATTGCTTACAAAGCGGAAGTGCTGTATTTACGCACACAAAAATCGTATCCTGCTTCAAAAAAGTCAACGCCCATAATTCATCATCATGGATCGGGTAACGAAGCAGTTCCAGCGCGATTTCTTTCTTCCTGGCATAGTTCTGTATGACAGCAAAGATATTGTCCTTGATAATGGAATTGCCGACATACTCTGCCGAGAACTGTCTGACGATGGATTGGATTTCATCAAATTTCTTGTTTTGGCTTACAAAGAGGCTATCTTCCAGAACATTGCTCATCACTTATCCTCCCATGGCTGCTCCATCCTTTTGCCATTCTCGCACACCCTAGTATGGAACAGAATCATATCGGACAGTTCATCCGCAAGCTGGATTCCCTTTCTTGCTTCCTCAGTTTTAACACGCCCCATAAACGCATGGATCACATTCGTGTCCATCGGCTTTTCTGGCATCTTCATCAGAGAATCCATCGACACATGAAGATATTCAGAAATTTTATGAAGTTCAATCGCATTGATTGCTCTTGCACCATTCATAATTTTGCTCATTGTCTGCTTGGAGACCCCAATTCCTTCTGCCAGATCAACCTGCTTTTTGTTTTCTTTTTTCAGTTCAGCTTGAATGTTGTTTGCAATTATCATATTTACATCCAGCATATAATCGCCTCCTATTATCCACATATTGATAATCAATCATTGGTTGTTCCTTAAATTCTCCCGATATTTCACGATTAGAAATTCCTAATTTTTTCTCCCAACGACTCCATTCTTGATTTATTTTCACGATTATAATAGTAAACGTTTTTATGAAAATACAAAGAATATAATAAACCATGATAAGAAGCCGTAAATACTGTATTTGCATGTAAACAATTTAACATAGATTTGTCCATATTGGGATTTCTCACATTATGCCATTCATTAAATCGATAGCTTTTTCCTACTGCTAAATCCTTTGCCTCTCGTTGTCTTCAGCTCTTCTTCAAGATAATAGTCACCATGATAGAATTTAGAAACATCCATATCAAGGGCTTCAATTACCCGACAGGCCAAGCCAAAAGAGGAAGTCAAAATATTTCTTTCCCCAGATTCCAGCCTTTGATATTGACGCAAGGTTATTTTTGCGCGATCAGCAATCTCTTGTTGCGTCAGCCTTAACATTTGTCGCTTTTTCAATAAGACGGCTGCCGCTGTTGGAATTATCGTTTGAAAGCCATCTAAAATTCCGGCACGCATAATATCGGCTCCCTTCATCACGTCCAAGTGGACGTGATGTCAAGTTGTACACTTTTGAGGCGAGAGGGCACTTTGTTCATCTTTTTCAAGCGAAATGATAACTGCATTTTTCTCGGCATCATACCGTCCTTTAAACTGATGGTCTTTTCCTGCCGCCAGACCATTTGCTTCCAGCAACAACTGAATGAACTGTATTCCGTTAATCATCATCCGACACTGCCCATCGGTCAGCAGCCTGTCCGGGACCTTAAAGGACATGGGATGCTCCGCAGCACACGGCGTGATTGCAATAGCCTTCCGATCTTTCCTCTGCAAAACGCAGATATAGGCCGGACTTCCAAGAACACGGATAACATCTTTCCCAACATTCATTCTCCGGCTTTCCGCCGGAATTGTCACTCGCAGGTTCATAACTCGCCCAGAATTCATGTCGGCATTCCTCTCTCAGCAATCTCATTGCCCGATTGTTGTACGTTTTCAAGCTGTCCCGGTAAATCTGGCGAAGGTATATAAGCCCCACAAGAACTCAATCACTTTTGAACCAAATTGAGTTTTGTGGGGCTTTTTATCTCTACGTTTTATACAGCCTGCAACGGGGTATTTTCCATTATCTTCTTAAACTGTTCGACTGTCATATTGGCTTTTTCTGCAGCGCGCTCTGGCTTCAAATCTCCCTCTCGGACGAGCTGCACAAGCATTCCTATCTCCCCAATACTAATGCCCTCTCTCCGGCCTTCTTCTCTTCCCTCGGCCTTAACACCTTGACTAAGATTGCACATAATAAGCACCTCTCTTTCCAGTTCTTCGCTCATTGCAACGCCAAACTCTTCTTCGAGAATTTTCTTTTTCTCTGTAGCTGCCCTTGACGAAGAAAGCAGCACATCCAAAAACTTTAGAATACCTGTATAGTTTTCCGAATCAGGTTTTCCCAGACAAATCGTTACCACGCTCATAAGATCATAGTTTTCTGATTTTTCAGTTGCATTTCCAATCAACTGTTCCGGGAAAATCGAATACCTTGTGAGTGTATTTTGAAATTCATCGGACGGTTTTGTACAAACCCATATAGAATACACTTTTCGGATTTTTCCATACTCCGACTTTTTGAATATCGGCCCGTGCTGGGCGGAAATCATTCTGCTGCAATAATAGATTGCACGTTTCGTCAGCGGATATCCCGGATTGAACGCAGTCTGTGCTTCCACATTAATAATAAGCCGAATCACATCTTGCGAAGCCGCATCATGCGCTGATGTCGGCGCAATCGCATCAAAGCGAACATCATAATGTACCGTTCCCTCAGTCAGCGTAGAATCCTCATTATTGCTTCCAGTTATTACTTCAGGAGTCCTCGGCAATCTGTTGGTATCGTCAACATGAACGCCAACCGTGCCAACCTCCGGCGTTCCTTCGATATACTTTTCAGCAATTTCATCTACGGAACATTCGCTGTATTCATCTACACAGCCCTTCATATCTCAAATTCTTACCAAACATAAGCGCACCTCCTTCTGTTTATGTTATACCGCAAATCAAAAAAAGTAAACACCAGAGGCAACTTCTTTCATATAATATTTCTGCTTTGTTTCGCCAATATTTTCCAGCATGTCTTTCTCACACCGCCTTTGATCACTCTCCACCCATTCGCCAGGTATCTATAGCGTGTAATCTAAACGCCCCTGGAGAAATTGGTTACCTAATATGGACACTTCGCTAGATATTTATTTACTAGTCCTGTTATATGCAATTATTAATTGATGACATGAAGTTTAATTATATATCAAATTATCGTCCAAAATACAACTTATTATAGAAATGCGCACTATCAAAAAACTGGGTTTTTGTATGTAGCCTTATTTAGAGTAGGCTTTTGTCCTTAATCTAGTAAGCTATTGCAGTAAGCGCTCAACCTCAACCGTCAGGCAAAAATAAAGCTGGAGCCAAAATCGGCTCCAGCTTATTTTTGCTCGATGGCTGTGGTTGAGCGGTTACGTTGCCGCAGCCCAAACAGCATCTACAGCAATCAGTGTTATTCAATCGATATTGCCGGTTTCGCGGTAGCTACGCCAGACGTTTTCAAAAAAGTCGTCATCCTCGGGGATGGGGCGCGGGGCGCGCCAGTCGGTCTTGCAGGTGCCGTCCTCGAACCACAGCTCCTGAATGAGCGGGGCTTCCGTCTCATCCAAGGCGAAGGTGAAGGTATCCGGCAGCTGGGCAAACGGCTTAACGCCGCCCGTCAGGTCGGTGTACAGGGCACTACCACGGCTTTTGCCGCCGTGGGCGGTATAGTCCCCCATGGCGGTCAGGTAGGCTCGCTGGCTCAGCAGCATATCGCGCAGGCGGTAGACCATGGCAAGCTCGGTGCGGTTGCCCGCCTTGACCGTTTGGGCAAAGCCGGCAAGCTGCGCTTCCACCTGTTTGCCGTAGGCGCGTATCTGCGCCGGGTCGCGGATGGCAGCGCCGCAGCGGCTCATCTCGGCGGCGGCGTGCTGCCACAGGGCGCGTACGTTGCCGGTATCGGCGCGGCAGGCATCCGCCAGCGCAGCCATCTCGGTCAGGGCCGCGGCGGCTGCCGTATCAAAGCAGGCGGGGGCATCGCCCTGACAGCGGGCGGCAATGTACTGTGCCGCGCGGGTGCTGCCCACCTGCCCGGCGTTCAACGCCGTGCCGCCCGGGCGGTAGACGCCGTGGCTGGCAGCGGCTTCACCCACAGCAAACAGGCCTTTCACGTCTGTCTGCCACCAGCAGTCGATGCCAATGCCGCCGTTGTTATGCTGGGCGCAGAGGGCGATCTCCAACGGCTGGGTGTACAAATCCACACCCTTATCACGGTAAAAATCGATGGCTGGCTGGTTCATATGCGCCAGCCGCTCAATCGGCGTGCCGAAGCAGGCACCGGCGCGGGTCAGGTACTCGCGCGCCTCGGGCAGCAAGGCGTCATAGCTAAACTCGCCGCCCGCGGGGTTTGTGCGGTAATCAAGATAGACTTTGCGTCCCTTGCAGGTTTCCAGATACACCAGAATGTCAATGATGGAGCTGCCATCGGCAACCTTGCGCACATCGAACGGCCACTGGTAGCCCTTCAAAAACAGCTTGCTGAGCATATCGTGCGCATCGGTGAAAAAGTCCATCAAAAACTCGTGCTCGCCGCTGCCGTCCGCCGCCGTGGAGAATACCCGCGGCAGCACCTGCATATAGGTGCCGGAAACATTCCAGCGCGGCGCAACGGAGGCAAGCCCGTACTGCCATTCGGTCAGGTTTTTGCCCTTTGCGCCTGCTTCCAGCGCAAGGCCGGTGGCCCCATACTGGCTGAAGGGATAGACGCTGTCGGCGTACATACCAGCTGGGCCGCCGGTGGCCCAGATAACGTTTTTGCATCGAATCAGCGTAAAGTGGTCGGCGGCGTCCTGCGCGGTCACATTCAGGCAAAGCAGACCGCAGACCGTACCGCCGTCCGCCAGAATTTTGATGACTTGGGTCTTGTCCAGCATCGGCACACCCTTGGCCTGCACGGCAGCTTCCAGACATTCGGTCATCTGCTTGCTGGTGTAGGGTCCCACGCTGGTGGCGCGGCGGCGCGGGTCGTGGTCGGTCTTGTAGCCGATGTACTCGCCGTAGCGGTTGCGGGGGAACGGCACGCCCAGCTCGACCAGCTTCAAGAAACACTGGGTCGAGAGCGCGGCCTCGCACAGGGCAATATCACCATCCACGCAGCGGCCCGCAAACAGGGTGTCGGCCATCTCGCGCACGCTGTCGGGGTCGCCCCCGGACAGGGTCAGCTTATAGTAGGTCTGCTTGTCGCTGCCGGTGTTGCGGCTGGTGCCGCCGACGCGGTTCTCGGTGACAAGGACGATGTCATGCTGCCCCAGCTGCCACAGGCGGTCGGCGGCGTTGAAGCCCGCTGCGCCGCTGCCCACGATGGCCGTGTTGCAGCGGACGACCTTGGCGGTATAATTTCCGGCGCGGAAAATTTCGTTTTCCATTTCGTTGCTCCCTTACAGGCGCTGGATATGGAAGCCGCCATCCACATCGATATAGTTGCCGGTGGTGTAGCGCAGGCGGGGGCTGCACAGCAGGCTGACCGCACCGGCTACATCCTCCGGCGTGCCCCAGCGGGCGATGGGGAAGGTGCCCTTTTCAATCAAGGCATCATACTTGCCCTGCACCTTGCTGGTCATATCGGTGGCGATAACGCCGGGGCGCACCTCGTTGACAAGGATGCCCTCAGCAGCCAGACGGTCGGCGTAGAGCGTCGTCAGCATCGAAATACCCGCCTTGGAGACACAGTATTCACCGCGGTTGGTGGAGGACACCACCGAACTGCAGCTCGACACATTGACGATGACGCCCTTGCGGCCATCGACAGGTTCCTGCGAAATCATCTGCTTGGCCACCAGCTGCGTCAGGAACATATTGCCCTTGGTGTTGATGCCGACAACATAGTCAAAGCTCTCCTCGCTCATATCCAGCAGGTCAGCGCGGACTTTGGGAGCAACGCCTGCATTATTAACCAGCACATCCACGCGGCCAAAGGCGGCCAGTGCGCCGTCCAGAATCTTCTTGCGGTCGTCGGTAGCGCCGATGTTTGCCTGCACATAGGCACAGTCAATGCCCATCGCTTTCAGCTCATCCAGCGCATGCTGGTTTTTCTCCTGTGCGCCGGTGGCGACCATAACAATATTGTATCCATCCAGCCCAAGCTGCTTGGCAATGGCAAAGCCGATGCCGCGGCTGGACCCGGTGACGATGGCAGTTTTTTTCATAAGTACACCCTCTCCATCAGCCGCGGAAGTTCGCGGGCTGCGTTTTCTTGATCTCCAAAAATTCCTTGTAGAACGGCATAAACGTCTTACTGTCGCGGATGACGCAGCCGGTGGGCTTGTGAGCGCGGATCAAATCGCCGCACTTGCCGCAGGTCAGGCAGACCCGCTTAGGGTCGATGCGGCCATTTTTGACGATCTCGTTGGCGAAATCCGGGTCAGCAAAGGCCATGCGGCCGAACAGCATACCATCGCACAGGCCCTGCTCGACCGCGCCTGCACTGAACAGATCAGCATAGGCTCGCAGGTAAGTAGGTGCAGATGCCCAAACCGTCATTTCCGGCACCGCCTTTTTCACTGCGCCAATGCCGTAGATCATGCGGGACAGGCCAACAAACGGATGTTCGTCCGGTTCATACTTGCCAAAATCGAAGGGACGGGTCACATGAGTGGTGGCGTAGGGGTTGCCCATCGTCAGGTTGACCATATTCAGACCTAGTTCGTTGTGCAAATCGCGCACCAGGCGGATGGGTTCAGTCAAATCGGGCGTCATGCCGCTCTCCGGACTGACACCGAAGCCCCACGGGTAGGCGTAGCCGTCGTAGATGCCGACGCGCGCCGTGACCATAAAGCTGTCGTCCTCGTACACCTTGGCGGCGCGGATGCCGTTTTTCAGCAGGCGGAAGCGGTTTTCAAAGCTGCCGCCGTACTCGCCGGGGCGGTTGTAGGCGGATGCCAGCTCTGCCAGCAGGTAGCCGTGGCAGCTCTTGATGTCCACCGCGTCAAAACCAGCTTCCTTGGCAAGGGCGGCTGCCTCGCCGAACTTTTCTTCCAGCCCTTTCAGGTAATCGTCCGTCACGATGCAGGAGTCATCCGCGGCGCGGTACTGCTCCAGAATCGGGTGGCGGTAGGCGATCATCGGGGCAGGCTTGTTGCCGGGGTTAGAGTAGCGGCCGCTGTGGTTGGCCTGCATGATCAAATACGGCGCATAGCCGTTGGCCTTGAGGCCCGCCTCCTTGACGGCGGTGGTCATCTTCTTGAACTCGTCCAGCGTGTCGCGGGTCAGCAGCAGCTGCGTCTGGGAGGATCGTCCCTCCTCCACAATGGAGATTGCCTCGAACCAGATGACCGCGCTGCCACCGATAGCCTCGTTGACATAACGGCGGGTCGTATACTCGGTGGGTGCGCCTTCTGGCGTCGAGTCCGCGCCCTCCATGGGCGCGATGCCCAGACGGTTCGGGAAGGTAATATTACGCACGGTCAGCGGCTGCGCCAGCGCGTGGGTGTCGGCTGCAAAGGGCAGGTCAACACCCAGCTCTGCGGCGCGCTGTTTGACTTCTTCTAACGATTTATAGTGGAATTTTTCTTGTGGCATTGTATTACCTCTTTTCTTCGGGGTGGGGCCACACTGCAACCCAATCGGCAAAGCGGACTGCAGATGCGCCGTGGACATACAGGCCCACCATAGCCCCTGTGAACCGCTTTCCGCACTGTAAGCCCTCACTAGTCAGGTAGCGTGGTTCTGGGATGCTCCAAAGCGTGTGCCAGTCTGTTCTATCCTGTATCGCAAAATGTCGTTGCCCATCCGCTGCCGTAACGCGCAAACGAACATGAGATGTGCTAGCAGGCAACGGTGCTGTTTGCCTTGAAACCACCTCATATCCTGCGTATTCTTCTAGTAAAAGGCCCTCCGGCCCAATGCCGAATTTTAAATAGCTGTGCTCATCGTAATAACAGGTCAGCCCTGCAGTACCTGCAGCGGGGATTTCCAGCGCTGTTTCCGCAGTGAACGCGCGTTCCTGCTGGCGGACGAGAAGCAGCCCCTGCATCTTCCTGTCGCACAGGTCAAGGCCGTTTCCGCACAGTGTCAAAGCATCTTTTTCCACGGTAAAATTCGCGGTATCCAACGCACGCTGGGTAATCCATTCTTCGCCCTTCCATCTGGTTATGCCTACCGGGGTTAAAGTAGGAATCTCTTCAGAAAAAGGCATATTCAACACAGCTCGGGGGCGGCGGCCATAAGCGGCCACAGGCCAGCCATCAGGCGTCCAAGTCACTTCTGCAATCGAAGTTTCCCGTCCCATAGGGGCCGTGCCATCTGGATCGCGGCGCAGGCAGAGGAAGCATAGAAACCACCGTCCGTCAGCAGCCTGCAGCAGCTTGCCATGGCCGCAGTTCTGCAGATAGCCGCACGCGTCATCCTGGCGCAGAATCGGGTTATAGGGACAGTTTTCATAAGGGCCCCACACATTTTTGCTGCGTGCCGCCGAAATGCGATGTCCTGCACCCGTTCCCCCTTCGGCGGCAAGCAGATAGTAATATCCGTCATGCTTCATAAGCTGGGGACCCTCGGTCTTGTTCTTGAGATCTCCTCCCCAGATCAGCCGTGCGGGGCCGCGCATGGCGCGACAGTCGGGCGTCAGCTCCGCCATGCGGACGCTGCGATTGAACAGCATATAATGCCGTCCATCGTCATCGTGGAGGATGGACGGGTCTATACCGTCCTCATGGATCCACGCAGGCTCACCGTAGGGACCCTCGGGTCGCTCGGCACTGACGACCATCTGACAGCGCGGCTCCGCGTCGTCCTCGTTGCCGCGGTAGGTAGCCGTAATAAAATAATGCTTGGACACTGCATCGTAGGATAGATCAGGCGCCCAATAGCCGCGCCCGCCTTCGGACCGCGCCACTCTGGCCCAGTCCGGGTTTGTAATGGCGTAGCCGACAGTCGTCCAGTGTACTAAATCGCGGGACTTGGAAATCGGAATACACGGGAAAAAGCTGAACGACGAGTTGACCATGTAATAGTCCTCGCCCACGCGGATCCACGATGGATCCGGGTAAAAGCCGCGCCGTACAGGGTTGTGAATGATTCGCGTGGGATCAACGCCCGCCTTATTTGCAAGGTACGCAGCAATTTCATCAAGGCCGTCTTGCAGAGCCAAGTCCAAGGGCGTGATGCCCGAAAGGTTCGCCTCCAGCGGATCCAGTGCGAGAAAGTCTGTCAGGTAAGCCACTTTTGCAAGGCTACCCGAACGCACGGCGCAGTGCAGCAGTGTATTACCGTCAGCATCGCGCTCACGGAAGTTCTGACCCTCATATTCAACCGTGTGCTGCAGGGTCTGCAAGTCGGCTTTCAGGGCTGTATCAAAAGGTGTCATTTTTGTATCTCCTTACAAAAATCGGCGCAGCTGTGCAGCCGTAGCTTGCACATGCTGCGCCATAGTCATTTTTGGATGAATTGCAGCAGCCGACCGGTGGTACACCGGGGCAGGTCGTTGATTCTGGGACATCCTGACAGCAATGCCTCTGTTACTTGTTTCCCCGCCGGATGCCCGCTTCCTCAAAGGCGGAACGGAGAATACCCTTCTTATCCACATAGAGTGCCTGTGTCGGGCAGACCTGGAAGCAGTAGCCGCAGCCGATGCACTTATCGGTCTTGTAGGCCTTGCGCTCCTTGATCTCGATGCCCTGATGCCAGCAGACATCCTCGCAGCGACCGCAGCCGATACACTTGGTTCGGTCAGCGTCGGCGGTCTGGTAGGCATCGGCCAGCTTATTTTGACGCTTTTTCGTAAAATCGGCATCCATCTGGAACAGCTTCAAGCTGTCGCCGACAAGAGAATCCATGTCGGCATAACCGTTCTCGTCCATCCAGCGGTTCAGATCGCTGATAAGCTTCTTACAGGCCATCGTGCCGCCGGCACAGGCCAGGGCGCCCAGCTGCACCATCTCAGAGCCTGCCATCAGGATACGCGCTGCGTTTTCGTAGTTGAAAACGCCGCCACCGCCGTAGAGAGGAATTTTCACACCTGCGGTGCGCGCCTCGGCGATGGAGTAGCACACCAACGGGGTGGCCTGCGTGCCGCCGTAGCCTGCACCGGGGCGGGCCTCGGTGCCGCGCCAGTCAAGATCCATGTAGTAGCCCTTCCAGCGGGCGGTGGGGCCTGCGGCGGCAGCGCCCGCGGCCTCGGCAATTCGCATGGAGGTCAGCGCGTCGGTGGACTCGATGGCAAGCTTGGCCATGATTGGCATATTGGGTACTGTCTTTTTCATCAATTCGATGGAATGGCGGAGCAGCTGATGGTAAGCAAATGTACGGTCCTTTGCCACGGCAACGCCCGGGGTATTGAAATGCAATTCAATGGCATCCGCACCCGCGAGAGCGAGCTCCTCCGCCTGATGCGCCCAGTTTTTCTCCCAATCACCGCCCTTGACGATGTCGCTGTAATGGCCGACAGACACCCACAGCTTGATGTCAGAGTCCATCTCCTTCTTGATTTTGTGAACTTCCTCACAATATTTTTCCAGCGTGTCGACACTGTCTGGGATTTGACGGCCCACAGCATGGCTGTGGATGGCCATCTCTCCGCCGAACATTGCCTTGGAGTCAGGGCCGATAAAGCTGCCGCCGCCCGAACCGTGGCCATAGTTGCGCAGCACAATGGCACCGGGCCGCATTTTAGCGCTCTTCAAAACATTCAGCGCGCCCTGCGTTGCGGGGCTCGAAGCCACAACAAAGGGATTGATCATATCAAATTTCTTTACATATAAATCTGCCATTTTGCTTTTCTCCTCTTCAGTTCATCGCCGTTTCCTGCAAAAGCCGCTTCCATTGAGCGGCGTCTTCCAGAAACTGCTCCTCGGTGTTGTCCAACACAAATTCCAGCAGACCGTAGCGTTTTTCGTTGCGGTTGACATGCTGTAAGTACCGCCGCCATTCGTCAAGACCTTCCGCAAACGGGCGGCGCTTGCCTTCCAGCCAGTAGTAGACATGCAGGTTGAGCAGACGGCCACGGGCTTCGAGCATATCCAGCCCCGCACACCGCTCGTCCATATTCAGCGCTACAGTGGGCTGCCACAGGCAGTAGAGATTCTCTGCGGCGGCTTCGTCCAAAAAGGACAGACCCGATTCATTCGTATCGGTGACGGTGTTTTTGTGCCATTCCAGGGCGACCTTGATGCCCTCCGATGCCGCCATATCACTGACGAGCCTTGCCTCGACCGCCAACTCCCTGCGTGTGTCTGCATCCAGCTCTGCCGATGCTGTACCGCCGCCCCAGATGCGAATGAGCGGGGCACCCAGTGCCGCAGCGCTCTGCAGCGTGGGCAAAAAATCTTTAGCGGGATCGCTGTTCTGGCCCAAGCGATAGTAGGAACCGTAGGCCGCAATCTCGGCACCCTGCGCAAGGGTCCGCTCCCGCAGGTCACGGGCCAGCGCGGTATCCCCCGCCGGGATATGCCAGTTTTCCGACCATTCCACCGCATGAAGATCGGCTTTTTTCAGTGCCGCCAGCACAAAATCGGGGCTTTCTGTTTTGAATGTTGCCGATACCAGTCCCGGTATGATCATACCGCGCACCTCCCTTTACAGTGCCAGCACCTGCTGCCAGATTGCTTCCTCGACAGGAATACCGTTCTCCATGTTGTCGCTGCGGACCTCGGCCATGTGCGCGCCGGGGAAATGAACCGGGCGGCCCTCTTCCACGGGGGTAGAAGTCTCCATATCGCGCAATGTTGCCTCAACATTGGCAGCGATATTCTCCTTGTCAGGCAGGCTGTCCAAGTCGATGCAGATAAACACCTGACTCAGTTCGGTTTCCAGCGGCAGCTCACCGACCTGACGGGTCGTGCGTCCGCCTGCCAACGCGGCAGCGATAAGATCTAGCGCCAAGCTCAGACCGGAGCCTTTCCAATAGCCAATGGGGTAGCTCTCATGTGTTTCAAGGATCTCGGCAGCGTTCCTCGTGGGCTGCTGATTCTTGTTCAGACCGCCGTCCACAGGCAGCGGTCTGCCGCTGCGCTTATAGACCTCCAGCTTGCCGTAGGAGAACATCGACATAGCTACATCCACCAGCACGGGCGTATCCCCGTGAGGTATGGCCAGCGTAATGGGGTTGTTGCCAAGGCGTGCATCACGCCCACCCCACGGCGGCATATTGGGCACGGTGTTCGTCCAAAAAATGCCGATACAATTCTGCTCAACCGCCATCAGGCCGTAGTTGCCCGGACGCATCCAGTGGTTGGTGTTGGCCAGCGCCACACAGCCGATGGTGTTCTGCTTGGCCAACTCAATGGCCCGCTTCGTACTGGCGTAGGCGTTCAGGTTACCAGGTCCGTGACAGCCGTCGTAGCGTTCAAATGCGCCAAAGCTCTCCTTCAGCACAGGCTCGGCGTGGATGTCCACAATGCCGTCATGGATGCTCTTGATGAATTTCGGAAAGCGGTTCAGCCCGTGCGTGTATACACCGTCACGGCTGGCGTCTGCGTAGAGCTTGGCGGAGATCTCCGCTTTCTCCTTGTTAAAGCCGTACTTCAGCAGAACCCGCACAAATTCGTTATACATTTCCTCATAAGGTACGCGCATGGTAATTTCTCCTTTTCACTGTGCAGCTTAGCCCTTGATGGCACCGATCATAACACCCTTGACAAAGTACTTCTGAACGAACGGATAAATACAGAGGATGGGCAGTGTAGCAACCACAACAGTCGCGTACTGTATCGTTTCGCTTATCAGGTAATCTGCGCCGGCGGTCATATCGGCCGTATCATTCTGGATAAGGATCTGGCGCAGGATCAGCTGCAGGGGGTACTGAGTCTTATCGCGCAGGAACAGCATGGCGTTGAACCAGGAGTTCCAATGGCTGACCGCGTAGTACAGCGTAATGACGGCAACCGTAGGCTTTACCAACGGCGCCATGATACGCCACAGGATCGTCCACGCATTGGCGCCGTCCAGCTTGGCGGATTCTTCCAGGGAGTCAGGCACACCCGCAAAGGCGGTGCGCATAATGATGAGGTTGTAGGTATCAACCAGGGTGGGCAGGATCAGCGCCCAGCGGGAGCCGTAAAGCCCAACGCCCTTGACAACCAGGTACAGCGGGATCATACCGCCGCTGAAATACATCGTAAAGACAAGCAGCTTCATAATGGTGGGACCTGCCGCCACACGCTTGCGGGACAGGCAGTAGGCCGCAACCATCGAGAGAAGAACATTGAGAACCGTACCTACGAGAACAATAAACAGCGTGTTTGCGTAGCCGGTCCAGAGGAAGGCATTCTTGAACACAGCCTGATACGATGCAAGAGAAAATCCTTCCGGCCAGAGCAGAATGCCCTTATGCCCTACGAAGAGCGACGGGTTGCTGAAGGATGCCGCCACGATATGGACCAGCGGGATCAGCACGCAGGCCAGCAGCAGGCAGACGATCAGTATATCCACGATATCAAACAGCCGGCTGCCGAAGGATTCCTTGATCTTGGTGCCGCGCGGTGCGTTTTTGGTATTTGTATTCGCCATGATCGTATCCTCCTTACCACAGACCGCTGCCATTGACCTTCTGGCTGATCTTGTTTGTGATCATGACCAGTGCGAAGCTGACAAGGCAGTTGAACATGCCGACCGCCGTACTATAGCTGAACTGTGCATCAATCAGACCTTTACGGTAAACATAGGTGTTGATGACATCGGCGCTATTATAAATTGCGGGGTTGTACAGCAGCATAACGCGCTCATAACCAACATTGAAGATCTTGCCCATCTTCAGGATCAGCATAATGATGATGGTCGGCGCAATGCCGGGAAGCGTGACATGCAGGCATTGCTGCCAACGGTTCGCGCCATCGACCTTGGCCGCATCATACAGTTCCTGATCTATGCCGGAAAGGGCCGACAGATAGATGATGGAGTTCCAGCCAAGCGTCTGCCAAAGCTCTGTCAGAATGTAGATCGGCAGGAAGTTGGACGGGTTATTTAGCAGCGCCTGCTCTTTGATGCCGAAAAAGTTGTGCAGCACCTCGGTAATGGCACCGGTGGAGCTCGTCAGCGTGATAACGATACCGCAGATAACAACTGTGGAGATAAAGTGCGGCACATACAGAAGCGTCTGCGCTGTCTTGGAGAATTTCTTGTTTTTCAGCTCGTTGATAAGCAGCGCCAGAATGACAGGCAGCGGGAAGGTCAGCAGATCCGCCACCGCAATGCGCACGGTGTTGATGAGCAGACGGCCGAAGTAATAGTCAGAGAAGAAAGACTTGAACCATTTGAGGCCGACAAACTTGCTGCCAAAAATGCCTCTGGCGGGCTTGTAGTCGATGAAAGAGATGTACAGACCGAACATCGGCCCGAATTTAAAGATGGCATAGTAGACCAGCACTGGAATAAGCATCGCATAGATCATGCCGTTGCGCTGCAGATCTTTTTTGATGCGGTAGCTCAGGGGCACATGCTCTGAGCTTAAGGTGATCGGCTTTTTTTCTTCGGCCGCCGCGGCTTTGCTCTTTGTGCTCATGCTTGATTCTCCTTTGTGTCAAGGCGGATGACCTCGTGATTTTTAGCGGAAGAATAAACCGCGTGGAGAAGCCTGGTACTGACGATAGCTTCCTCACCACTGACGGGGAACCTCTCCCCTGCTGCCAGTCTGGTGTAGTAATCCTCAATAAGGAACCCGTGACCGCTGCCCCAATAATCCTTGCCGAACACCGTACCGGAGGAGAAATCCTTCGTCTCTGTCTTGCCGTCCAGTTCAGTAGTGACAAGGTTGCCAACCATGCGGATACTGCCGTTCTCACAGACGATTTCTAACTCTACGGGAGCATTTTTCACATAGCAGTTCGTGCAGAAAAAGACGAGCCGCTCGCCGTTGGGGCCGGTCATAAAGACATCGCAGGTATCCTCTGTCTCAATGACTCCCTTGTGACGCTTGGTGGAGCAGCTTGCCTCCACAGTCTTAATCGGTACTGTGAGCCACTGCATCAGATCAAATGTGTGGATTGCCTGATTTTCCAGTGCGCTGCCGCCCTCCTTGTCCAAGGTACCGCGCCAATCAGATTCGGTGTAGTATTCGGGGTTACGGTTCCAGAACACG
>ERZ773134.1357-NODE-1357-length-21063-cov-7.084254_pt1 | contig 21063 bp, 14 predicted proteins | sample MGYA00580856_ERZ773134 | MGnify/ENA primary metagenome ERZ773134 (study PRJEB29015, sample SAMEA2737823) | human gut metagenome | biome: human gut; feature: human-associated habitat; material: faeces | place: China | collected 2012 ... | reverse complement strand
CATTAACCCCGCTGTGGTCTCAGCGGACACTAACGCCCTAATAGGATAGCACAAAACCGGCTTGAATGCAAGCAATTTAGCGAAAAATCTTGCAAAAATTTTCTGTTTTGCCCAACAGACGGTCTTTCACGCTCCGATCAGACAAACAGCTGCTTATCTGCCGTCAAAAACTTTTTGCGCAGGATGTTGGCGCTGACGGCAGGCAGGCCAAATTTTTCTTCCAGAAAGCCGGTGAGCAGCGAGGGGTTCAGGTTCAGTTCCTGTGCAGCGGGCAGGCACAGCTCAATGTGCAGGCTGTCCCCCTCCGTGGTGTACTCCACCTTGGGCAGATGTTCCTTCAGCTCAATGATCTTGTTGCCCTTTTTGCCGTGCTTTTCCACCGGGGCGCTTTCCAGCGCGTTGTACTGATCCAGCGCCGCAGCCGCTGCCGCCGGGTAGGTGACGCGATAGCATGCGTAGGCAATGAGGTCCGCCTTCATCTGCACCGGGCCAACGTGCGTGATCACGATGCCTGCGGGCATGATGGCATTGAGGGCCGCTTTCCACTGCTCAAAATCCGGAGCTTCCGCTTCGGTCTTGACGTCCACGCACTCGCACTCGCTCTCCTGCCCCAGAGAAAGCGGGCAGGCAAAGGTCATGTAGATATGGGGGTTGAAACCCAGCGTATGCCACACCGGCAGGCCGCTGCGCTTGAGCACACGCTGCATCACCCGCTGCAGGTCCAGCAGGGAAATGTAGGAGGCCTCATTCTTTTTCTCAAACGAGATTCTTACTGTAATCAAAGCAGGGACCTCCTAACAGGTGATTTGCACCGCAGCCGTGGCAGGCACGGTTGCAGGGCTGGGTAGTCTGGGCGGCAAGGGCTTTTTTGTACTCCCGTACCAGATATTCGTGGGTGACGCCGTAATCCATGTGGGACCAGGGCGTTACCTCGTCCAGACCAATGGGGCGCTGACAGTAAAATGCCGGGTCGATGCCCAGATCAGCAAAGGTCTGCAGCCAAGTATCGTACTTGAAGCACTCCTCCCAGCCGTCGAAGTAGCAGCCGCGCTTGTAGGCTTCCACAATGACCGGGGCAAGGCGGCGGTCGCCCTTGGCAAACACGCCCTCCAGAAAGCTGGTGGTGCTGTCGTGGTAGTTGACCTTGATCTTGCGGCTGTGCACACTTTCCAGCAAGTGCTTCTGCTTGGCGCGCAGCATTTCTTCGGTGTCCATGGGCACGAACTCAAAGGGAGTATGGGGCTTGGGCACAAAGCATGCACAGCTGATGGTCACCTGTACACCCTTGCCCTTGCCGCGCTTGGGCAGCGAATAATAGAGGTCTACCACCTTCTGCGCCGTCTCTGCGATGCCCTCAATGTCCTCCATGGTCTCAGTGGGCAGGCCCATCATGAAGTAGAGCTTGACCGAGGTATAGCCCGCATTGAATGCGATGGTGCAGGTTTTTTCGATCTCGTCCCATGTGACATTCTTGTTGATGACGTTGCGCAGGCGCTGGGTGCCGGCTTCGGCGGCGAAGGTCAGGCCGCTCTTGCGCACCTTGGTGGTTTTTTCAATGAGGCTCTGGGAGAAGTTGTCCACGCGCAGCGAAGGCAGCGACAGACTGACATGCTCCTTGGGTGCCCACTCGTTCAGATCATCCAGCAGCTCTTCCAGCTGGCCGTGGTCAGAGGTAGACAAGCTGGAAAGGCTCAGTTCTTCATAGCCGGTGTTGGCGCACAGCTCCTGCGCCGCCCTGTTCAGAAGGCCCGCGTCACGCTGGCGCATGGGACGGTACAGAAAGCCCGCCTGACAGAAACGGCAGCCACGCACACAGCCGCGCAGCACCTCAATGCTGGCGCGGTCCTGAATGGCACCCACCATGGGCACCACGAAATTCGTAGGCGGGGCAAACTCGTTCAGGTCCTTGATGATGGCCTTGGTGATGCGCGCCGGGATGCCCGGCTCATTGGGGGTGATGGCCTTGACCCGGCCATCCTCGTAATACTCCACATCGTAGAACGCCGGGATATAGACGCCGGGGATCTTTGCAATGCGCAGCAGCAGTTCCTTTTTGGAAACGCCGCCCTCCTTCTTGGCCTTTTCGATCTCGGCGCAGATGCCGGGCAGCTGGTTTTCGCCCTCACCCAGCTGGACCACATCAAAAAAGTCCGCAATGGGTTCCGCGTTGCAGGCGCAGGGGCCACCCGCCACGATCAGCGGCCAGCTTTCATCGCGATCCTTGGAATAGAACGGGATGCCCGCCAGATCCAGCATAGCCAGAATATTGGTATAGGAAAGCTCGTACTGCAGGGTGAAGCCCACTGCATCAAAAGCGGTGAGCGGGTCCTTGCTCTCCATGGTGTAGAGCGGCAGACCAAGACGCTCCATCTCGGCCTTCATATCCAGCCACGGCATAAAAGCACGCTCGCACCACCAGTTTTCGTGGCTGTTGAGCAGCTCATACAGGATCTTTTCGCCGAGGAAGGACATACCCACCTCATAGGTGTCCGGAAAGCAGAACGCAAAGCGGACATCCACTTTTTCTTTGTCCTTATATACACTGCCGGGTTCTCCGCCGGTATAACGACCAGGCTTCTGTACCCGTCCCAGTGCTTCTTTCAGTTTTGGATCAAACATCGAGTCCTCCAATAAACAGTCCATTTTTACACGTCATTTTATTGTACCCGAAATGAGCTGTTTTTTCAATCATTTCCCTTAAACTTTTTGCCTGCACGCCGCATTTCGCACAGGCAGGATGCCAGCTGCGCCCCATCCAGCGGTGGAACGGGCAGCAGATTGAATCCCCCGGTCAGCAGATTTGCCGCCCAGAAGGCACTGCCGCGGATGGTCAGTTCCTGTTCCAGCCGCAGCGCCCAGATGCCTGCCAGCATGAAATTGACCGCCGGGCCTGCAGCAGCCAGCCAGAAGAGCCGCCCCGGTGAAAGGCCCCGGGCCGGAGCGTCCATCCGCATACAAAAGCCAGTCATGGTCACCTCAATGACCGGAAAGCGGCGCAGAAACACACAATACACCAGAATGTGCCCGCACTCGTGCAGGAACGCCGCCAGCAGCCCCAGCCGCAGAAAGCCGCTTGCATCAAAGTAGAGCAGAAAATACAGTGCGCTACACAAAAGCAGCGGGTCGCGGAACACCAGCGGCCCCAGCTGCCGGGAATCATGCAGCTTCATGAGGAAAGGCCCAGCGCATCCGCCGGGTCACAGGCTGTTCCCTTCCGGTACAGTTCAAAATGCAGGTGTGCTCCCGTAGCGCGCCCGCTGCGCCCTGCTGCGCCCAGCAGCTGCCCTGCTTCCACCACCTCGCCCGGGCGGACATAGGCGTACTGCAAATGGGCGTAAAGTGACTCGCTGCCATCTGTATGGAGAACACGCAGACAGGTGCCATAGCTTGTGCTGCGGTATGCCTGCACCACCGCACCGCCTTCCGCAGCAAGCACTTCTGTTCCCTCTGCACAGGCAAGATCAATGCCCTTATGGAACGTCCTTTCCCCGGTAAAAGGATCCTGCCGCCAGCCGTATCCGTCCGAAACACGGTACTGTGTGGTGTCCAGCGGGAAACAGAGCTTCCCCGTTTTTTTCTGCGCCCGCACCGGAAGCACCACGCACACCAGCAGTCCGGCTAAAACTGCCAGAAAAATCACCCTCCGTCTGGGCTGCTCCCTGCCGTGCCCGGCTCGTCCCCATCGCTTTGCCCGCACCTTCTGCCTCCCGCCTTCCGTTTGCTTTTTATTTATGCAGGCAAACACGCAAAAAGACCCGGCAGAGGGTTTGCTCTGTCGGGTCTTGCAAATATTATCTGCGTAACTTGAAAAAATCCAAAATCCGTTTCAGGCGGCTTCTGGGGGCGGGTGTCTCCACCACCACCGGCTTTATCGGCCTGGCTGCAGGGGCAGGCTGCGGCTCTGTACGCTTTTTATGATTGACCATCTGTTCCAGCTGGTCAAAGCGGTCGCCGCTTTCCGGTGCCGCAGCAGATTCCGGGTGAGAAGCTTCTGCCTGTTTTGCAGCGGGAGCTGCTTCCGTTTTCGCAGGTTCTGGCTTTGCTGCTTTGGCAGAAGGTTCAGGCTGTTTTTCCTGCACAGCGGCAGAAAGCTTCCAAGGCTCCGGCTGCGTCCAGTCATTTTTCAACAGCTCATACATGCCCATCTGGCCGTTCACCAGTGCTTCGCCCTCAGCGGGCTTTACCTTCTGGTAGCTGCCGTCCGGGCGCATCTCGCGGGCATTGACATTATCCCGCAGCTGCAGCTGCAGAATGTCGGTAAGCTTCCGCACCAGCACGGGATCCTCCACGCGCACGCCCACCTCCACGCGGCACTCGGTGTTGCGGGTGAGGAAATCGCCGGATGCAATATAGATGCGGGTATGTGCACCATCGAAGAAGCTGTAAATGCGGCCATGCTCCAGATAACGACCCACAAGGCTGCGGATATGCAGGTTCTCCGTCTTGCCGGGCACGCCGGCGCGCACGCAGCAGATGCCGCGCACGATCATATCAATGCGCACACCGGCACAGCTGGCTTCCTGCAGCTTGAGGATGATGTCCCGGTCGCTGATGGAATTGTTTTTCAGGATTATGGATGCCGGACGGCCCATGCGGGCGGCGGCAATGACACGATCCATCTCTTCCAGCAATACGCTCTTGAAGCGCAGCGGTGCTACCAGCATCCGGTCGCTCTCCTCAGTCAGCTTCTGCACGGCAAGGTTCTGGAACACATTGGAAGCTTCCTCGCCAATGCCATGGTCTGCCGTAATGAAGGAATAGTCCGTGTAAAGCTCACTGGTCTTTTCGTTGTAGTTGCCGGTGCCGATCTGGGTGATATAAGAGTAGCCCTCTTTGCTCTTTTTGGTGATAAGGGTCAGCTTGGAGTGCACTTTGTAATCATCAAAGCCATAAATGACCGTACAGCCTGCGCTTTCCAGCTGCTTCGACCAGTCGATATTGTTCTGCTCGTCAAAGCGGGCGCGCAGCTCCACCAGCGCCACCACCTCTTTGCCGTTCTCAGCGGCTTCCATCAGCGCCTGCACGATCTGGGACTCCCGCGCCATACGGTACAGTGTCATTTTGATGGAAATGACCTCAGGATCATGGGCAGCCTTTTTGAGCATGGCAATGAAGGGCCGGATGGACTGGTACGGGTAGCTGAGCAGCACATCGTGCTTCTGCACCTCAGCGGCAAGGTCGTAGTCCGGCGGCGGCAGCATGGGCCGTGCAGCCGGGTAGAACAGTTCCGGCAGCCCCTCCGCTTCCATGCGGCCGGTGAGCTTGTAGAAAAAGCTCAGATCCAGCGGGCTTTTCTGCTCGAACACCCGTTTATGGGTGAGCAGCAGACGGTTGCACAGCAGGCGTTCTACCTCCGGGGCCGGGGCAGGCGTGATCTGCAGACGCACCGCAGCCAGCTTGCGGCGGCGCTTGAGCAGCTCGGTCATGATCTCGCGGTAGTCGATATCATGATCCATCATGCCCTCTTTTACGTCGATATCCGCATTGCGGGTAACACGGAAGAGACATTTTTCCTGAATCGTCTCTTTGCCAAAGATGCTGGCCGCAAAGTGCAGCACCAGCTCTTCGGTAAGTGCAAACTGCGTTTCGCCGTCTTTTTTTACAACGTGCATCCGTTCCATCTGGCTGGAAATGGGAATGATGCCAAGGCTCTGCCCTGCCGGGTGTTTTTCCTTGAGCAGAACGCCAAGGTAAATCTCCTTATTGCGCAGGAATGGGAACGGATGGCGGTTATCCACGATCTGCGGGCTGAGGATGGGGAACAGCTCCGTTTGGAAGTACTTCTTCCAGAAGTGCTCGTCCTCCTTGGACAAGCGGTCAAGATCCACCTTGCGCCAGCCGCACTCCGCCAGTGCTTCCAGCGCCTTTGCGTAGTATTTATCGCACTCCTCCTGCAGCTGTGCCGTTTTGGGCATGATGGCAGTCAGCTGTTCCGCCGCGGACATGTTGGTCTTGTTTTCCCTCTTGACCTTTTTGCCCTGTTCCTGTTCCAGATTGGCGCGCTCCTGCAGAGAACCCACGCGCACCATAAAAAACTCGTCCAAATTGGAGCCGTAGATCGCAAGAAATTTGACCCGCTCTGCAAGCGGAACATTTTTATCCTTTCCCAGCGCAAGAACGCGCCGGTTGAAATCCAGCCAGCTCAGTTCCCGGTTGATAAAAATGGTATCGTCACTCATAATCATTCCCCTTTTTGCTGCGCCGGGCCGCCGGCTGCGGCTCAGCTCACGGTTGCCATTCCTGCCCAGGAATCCACAATGGTCTGTGTCAGGCCCGGAACATTGGCTGCATCTTCTACCCGTTCAAACGGGCCATTCTGCGTCCGGTAATCCAGAATCGTCTGTGCGCGCTTTTCCCCTACGCCCGGCAGTGTGCACAGCGCAGAGAGATCAGCAGTGTTCAGATCCACCAGCACATACTGTTCCAGCCCGGTCGTATCCGGCAGGACCTGCGATTCGGCAGCCTGCAGCGGCACGGCAAAGCCAAAGGCCAGCACTGTGCACAAAACCACCGCCGCCAGCGACAGCGCAAGAAAGAGTTTTTCCTTCTTTTGCAGGGCCAGAAGATGCGTTTCTCTCATTGTACCTGACTTTCCTCCAAAAAGAAAGGCTTCTGCGAAAGAATTTGCAGAAGCCTTGCACAAATTTTACGCCAAATTTTCAGCATCCCGCACCATACGGTACAGCACTTCCACTGCAGAACCTGCCGCAGCATCGGTCAAAGTGACCTTTTGGGCAGCAAGACGCAGCTCAGCCGGGGCATCCGCAGCTGCGGTGCTCTGGCTGGAAGCGCGCACCATGTCCAGCATAGGCAGCCCTCCGGCAAGTACCAGCACATCTTCCGGGTCGATGCCCACCGGCATACACACGGCATCCAGCATTTCACGGCCAGAGACGGTTCTGGGGGTCAGGATCAGCGTATCCACTGCGGCACGCTCGCCCAGCAGCACCGCTGTGCGGTCGCCCAGAGATTTTTCCAGCAGCGAGATCATGGGCACTGCCTTGCTGTCCTGATAAAGCAGCACCCGCAGCACTTCTTCCCCCTTGATGTCTGCCGCGTTTGCCAGCAGATAAGGGGTCCATTCCTGCCGCAGATGACGCTCCAATGCCTCGCTCATGCGCAGCACGCGGGTAGTACCGTCGGTCATCTGCAGGGCAATGCCCACGCCCTCTGCCACCGGCAGGCGGGCGAACAGGTCGGCATCCTGCCCGGCAAAGGTGCACAGCGGCTGGCAGGTGCCATCGGCAAAATGGTAGGCCATGGCACCGCCGCACACCAGCGCAGGAGCGCTGAGCCGCACACTGCCCAGAATGGACCGCACTGCCCGCGGCGTGCGCTGGGAAAACACCGTAAAACGTCCGCCGCGGCGGACGAACAGCTGCAGCACATCCCGCACCACCTGCGTCAGGTTGCCGTCGGCACCCAAAAGCAGATGGTCCAGATCACACAGTACAAGCGTTGAAGAAAGATGGTTCATACCGTTCCCCTCCTGAGCGTTGCAAGAAAACGAGTGAAGTATTCCGGCAATTCCGAATCGAACCGCAGATGTTCGCCGGTGATCGGGTGCACAAAGCCAAGCGTTTTGGCGTGCAGGCACTGGCCGTGCAGGCTGGTGATGCAGTTGTGCGGGCCGTACACCGGGTCGCCCGCCACCGGGTGCTGGATGGATGCCATGTGCACGCGGATCTGATGGGTGCGGCCGGTCTTCAGGCGGCATTCCAACATGGTAAAGTTGTTCAGCCGTTCCAGCACCTGATAGCCGGTATAGGCATATTTGGTGTGCGGCTCACTGGCCGGGTAGACCGCCATCTTTTTGCGGTCGGTCTTGCTGCGGCCCAGATTGCTTTCCACAAAGCCCTCATCTTGTGCAAAGCCGCCGTACACGATGGTGCGATACGCGCGCTCCACACTGTGCACCGCCATCTGCTGGGAAAGGCCGATGTGCGTTGCATCGTCCTTTGCCACCACCAGCAGTCCGCTGGTGTCCTTATCGATGCGGTGCACGATGCCGGGGCGAATCTCGCCGCCAATACCGGACAGGCTTCCCTTGCAGTGCCACAGCAGCGCGTTCACCAGCGTGCCGTCCGGGTTGCCGGGAGCCGGGTGCACCACCATGCCTTTGGGCTTGTTGACCACCAGCAGATGCTCGTCCTCATAGACGATTTCCAGCGGGATGTCCTGCGGCACGGCCTCAATGGGCTTTGCGTCCGGAATTTCCAAAACGATGGTGTCGCCCGCCTTGAGCTTCAGGCTCTTGGCCACCAGCCTGCCGTTGCACAACACATGACCGTCGGCCACCAGCGCCTGCAGAGCAGACCGGGAAAGGCCGGTGTCCTCGCCGCTCAGAAAGCGGTCGATGCGCTGGCCTGCCGTCTCCTGCTCCACCACAAATTCACGCTGTTCCATGGCTCAATGCTCCTTCGGGGACTGCCCGTTCTCAGCGTGCAGCTCTTCCAGAAAAATTACCAGCACCCAGAGGCCCACGCCCACACACACGCAGATATCCGCAAAATTGAACACCGCAAACTGCATGAACAGCAGATTGATGTAGTCCACCACCTCGCCGTTGAGCACACGGTCGATCAGGTTACCGATGCCGCCGGCAAGGATCAACAGCAGCGCAGCCTGCTGCAGGTATCTGCCGCGGCTGCGGAAGAACAGCCCGTAGGCCACAAGGATCAGCGCTATGCTGGTAGCGATGATGAGGAACAGCTGCTTGCCGCTGAGCAGGCTGAACGCCATGCCCGGGTTGAGCACGAACCGCAGCTCCACCACATGGGGGATCAGCGGCATTGCACCAACGGGCTGCAGCACATTGGTGGCCCACAGCTTGATGGCCTGATCGATGCCAATGAGTGCCGCAGCCGCGAGCAGATTAAAAACAACAAATGCCATAGGATACTCCCAAAATCATTCAGTATAAAAAACGGCGCTCCCCGGTATAAGGGAGCGCCGCCCTTTAAAACATTGTTTTATGCGGAACGCTTAGGCTTCCACAACGCTGGCGCAGCGTGCGCACAGGGTGGGATGTGCGGCATGGCTGCCAATGGAAGAAGAATACTTCCAGCAGCGCTCGCACTTTTCGCCGGTGGCATGTGCAGCAGCAACGCCCAGGCCTTCAACAGCACTTGCAGCGCCGCCTTCGCCCTTGACCAGCTCTACCTGAGAGACGATCATCAGGTCGGCCAGCTCGTCCATGGGGATGCTGTTGAGCAGGCTGTACACAGTATCATTGCAGTACAGGGTGACGGCAGCCTCCAGAGAAGCACCGATGACCTTTTCGGCACGGGCCTGCTCCAGAACCTTCTTCACTTCATCACGGACGGCGATCAGCTGTGCCCACTTTGCCTTGAAGGCTTCATCGGCGGCATACTGGCCGGCCTTGGGCATCTCCTCAAAGACAACGTACTGGTTCATGCCCTCGGTCTTGGGCATGAAGTCCCAGATCTCCTGACTGGTGAAGCACAGGATAGGAGCAATGATCTTGTCCAGAGCCACAAGGATCTTGTACATGGTGGTCTGAGCAGCCTTGCGGCCTGCGCCGTTGGTGCAGTACAGGCGATCCTTGGTCACATCCAGATAGAAGTTGGACATTGCAACAACGCAGAAGTTGTACACTGCATGATAGACCTTGTTGAAGTCATACACAGCGTAGCCTGCGCTGGTGTTGACCATCAGGTCATCCAGAGCAGCCAGTGCCCAGCGGTCGATCTCCTGCAGCTGATCGTCAGCCACACAGTCGGTGTTGGGATCAAAGCCGTCCAGATTGCCCAGAATGAAGCGAGCGGTGTTGCGGATCTTGCGGTAAGCCTCGCTCAGCTGCTTGAAGATGTTCTTGCCGGCACGCACATCCACGGTGTAGTCGGAAGAAGCCACCCACAGGCGGATGATATCAGCGCCGTAGTCCTTGATGATCTCGCTGGGCTCCACGCCGTTGCCGGCGCTCTTGTGCATCTGCTTGCCCTGCTCGTCCACGACCCAGCCGTGGCACAGAACGGACTTATAGGGTGCGCAGCCCTTGCTTGCAACGCTGGTCAGCAGGCTGGACTGGAACCAGCCGCGGAACTGGTCGCCGCCTTCCATATACATATCAGCCGGGAAGCGCAGTTCCGGACGCTCCTCCAGCACAGCGGCGTGGGTGGAGCCGGAGTCGAACCAGACATCCATGATGTCGGTGTCCTTGGTCCACTCGGAAGCACCGCACTTTTCGCACACTTCGCCTGCGGGGATGATCTGCTCGGCTTCGTACTTATACCATGCATCGGAACCTTCCTTGCGGAACAGGTCGCTGACAGCCTTGATGGTGGCATCGGTGATGTGGTAGGTGCCGCACTTCTTGCAGTAGAATGCGGGAATGGGCACGCCCCAGGTGCGCTGGCGGCTGATGCACCAGTCGTTGCGGTCGCGCACCATGCCCTTCATGCGGTCATGGCCCCAATCCGGCATCCAGGTAACGGTGTCGATGGCCTTATAGACATCCTCGCGGAACTTTGCGATGGAGCAGAACCACTGTTCCGTTGCACGGAAGATGATGGGGTGATGGCAGCGCCAGCAGTGCGGGTACTGATGCTTGATGTGCACCTGACCCATGACAGCGCCGGACTCGGTCAGGTCGGCCAGAATGGTCTTGTTGGCAGCCCACACGCGCTGACCCGCATACTTGCCGGCCAGCTCGGTCAGATAGCCGCCATCGTCCACGGGGACGGTGATGGGCACCTGCGGATACTTCTGGCAGACGTTGAAGTCGTCCACGCCGTGGCCGCCTGCGGTATGGACGCAGCCGGAACCGCTTTCCAGCGTGACGTGATCACCCAGAATGACCCAGCCTTCCTTGGGCAGGTAGACGTGGTTGTAGCGCATCAGCTCGAACTCGGTACCGGGGACCGGCTCGCCCACGATCTCGTAGTTCTCGATGTGGCAGGCGTCCATGACGCTCTTGACCAGCTCGGTGGCCATGATGTGGAACTCATCGCCGATCTTGACGAAGGAGTACTCGAACTGGCCGTTCAGGCAGATTGCCTCGTTAGCGGGCAGAGTCCAAGTGGTGGTGGTCCAGATGACGAAGTAGGTCTTGTCCATCGGGATGCCGTGCTTTGCCAGCACACCGTTGGGGTCCTGAGAGACGTGGAAACGCACGAAGATGGAATCGCAGTCGTCCTCGCCGTACTCGATCTCGGCCTCTGCCAGAGCCGTGCGGCAGTCCGGGCACCAGTACACGGGCTTCAGGCCCTTGTAGATGTAGCCCTTCTTTGCCATCTCGCCAAAGATTTCGATCTGGCGTGCCTCGAACTCAGGCTTCAGGGTCAGATACGGATGCTCGAAATCGCCGATAACGCCCAGACGCTTGAACTGGTCGCTCATGATATCGATGTGCTCGGTAGCAAACTTTTCGCAGATCTGGCGCAGTTCCAGCTTGGAAATGTCCTTCTTCTTATCACCGACGGAGGACAGAGCCTTCAGCTCGATTGGCAGGCCGTGGGTATCAAAGCCGGGCACATAGGGAGCCTGGAAACCCTCCATGTTCTTATCACGGATAATGATATCCTTGATGATTTTGTTCAGGGCAGTACCCATGTGGATATTACCGTTTGCGTACGGAGGGCCGTCGTGCAGGATGAACTGCGGCTTGCCCTCGTTGTGCTTCATGAGCTGATTGTACAGGTCGTTGTCGTCCCAATCCTTCAGCATGACCGGCTCCTTCTTGGGCAGGCCGGCACGCATTTCAAACAGGGTCTTGGGCAGGTTCAGAGTACTATCGTACTGCGATTTGTTCTTAGCCAATGGTTTACACTCTCCTCTATATTTCCTTATGGGGTTGCCTTACTCGCTGAACTTGACACCCTGAAAAGCATCGTAGTCCGGCTCGTCCGGCTTAAAATCAGCAGGAGGCGCGGGCGGCGGGTCCAGCTTGAGCTGGCTCTCATCCTTTGCCCAGAAATCCTCGCTGCTGTCAGCTGCCTTGTCGTCGTCATCTTCAACAACGGCAGCAGGTTCTGCATCTTCCTGTGCGGGCTGTGCAGGCTCTGCTTCCGGCTCCTGCACGTCCGCTACCTGCGGCTGGGCTGCAGCGGCAGGCTCACTTTCCTCTGCAGCAGGCTCTGCCTGTTCGGCATCCTGTGCAGCCGTTTCCTTCTGGAACTCCGGCAGACGGCTCAGCGACTCCACATGGCTGCGGTACAGGTTAAGCACATCAGACTTGAAGCGGGTCACTTCCAGACGTACGCGGTCATACTCGCGCTCCTCTGCAAGGCGCTTCTCGTTTGCTTCGTTCTCGATCTCGTCTGCACGGTCGTTTGCCTTCTGCAGCAGTTCGTTGGCATCGCGGATGATATCATCACCGCGCAGATTTGCACGATGGATGATCTCTTCTGCTTTCTGGTTTGCTTCGCGGATGACATTTTCGCCCATGCGCTGTGCATTGATCAGCGCGCTCTTGAGCATTTCACCATCTGCCTCAAAGCTCTTCAGTTCATCGTGCAGCTTCTGGTTTTCAGCAGTCAGGTCCGCAATCTGCTTGCGAAGCTGTTCCGCCTGCGCATCGTCTTCCCGCAGCTGTTCTTCCACCTTATCCAGAAAACGGTCTACGTCCTCTGTGCGGTAGCCGCGGAGGTTTTTCTCAAATTGCACAGAACGGACATCCTGCGGAGTCAGCATAGTCATTTCCTCCCGTTGCTTTTAATATTGAAAAAATTCGATGATTGACCGATCTTTTCTGCTTTTGCCGGGCAGTGCAGTCAGGTTGAAGCGGCCCTTGCCGCGCACCGTGAACACATCGCCCTCATATACCTGCGCATGAGGTTTATCCGCCGGCAGGTGGTTGATCTCCACCCTGCCCGCCTCGATCAGTTCCGAAGCCTGTCCTCGGCTGCAGTGCAGCATAGCTGCCAGCACAGCGTCCAGCCGCAGGGACGATACCGTTGCACTGTGCATCTCACGCTCCGCCTGCGGAAACTGCGGCACCTCATCCAGCGTCAGCAGTTCCGTGGTCAGCTCCGTGTGTCCAGCCTGAAACAGTTCCCGGCAGATCAGCTGTGCTGCCGGTTCCAGCGCAAACACATAAGCTGTGCCCGGCTGATCCTCCGGCAGAACGATATCTCCCAGCGCCTCGCGCCGCAGCTCAAGGCCCATCAGACTGCCCAGGTAATCCTTGTGGGCGGGCAGCGCAGCCCCCGCCTGTGCACGGCATTGCAGCCGCACACAGCAGATGGGTGCTTCGCCGCAGCTGTACTCCGGCTCGATACAGAGCATCCTGCGCTCCGCATTCAGCCAGCCGCCCTCAAACCGGAAGCCCTCCTGCACACCGGCACGGCCCAGTGCCGCGCGGGCCAAGTCCTGCTCGCGGTCACTCAGGAAAGCCGAATACCGCGCAATGTCCCGGGAAAAGGCCGTGTGGGCCAAGTCCTCGATATGGCGCATGAGATAGCGTTCTTCATCGGTACGCGCAGGGATGAACCCGCGCGCCGCCTTGGGCTGCGGATCAATAGAACGCGCCATTGTTCTCCAGCTCGTCCAGCAGATCGCCCATGATATCCACGTTGTACGGAGTGATGATGAAGGTGCTGTTGGCCACGCGCTTGATCTGGCCATTGTTTGCATATGCAACACCGGACAGGAAGTCCACCAGACGGCGGGACACTTCCTTGTTGGTGGACTCCAGATTGAGCACCACGGTGCGCTTGTTGTTCAGGTGGTCAGCAATGGTACTGGCATCCTCAAAACGCTCAGGCTTGACCAGAACGACCTTGAGCTGAGTGGTGGCATTGATGTTGACCACCTTGCCGTTCTTCTTGGCACCCTCAACAGGCTCTTCATTTTCGTCGTCAGCACCAAGGCCGATGCCATTGTTATTGTTTACCATCTGGGGGCCATCGTCAATGTACTGATCCTCGTAATCGTCTTCCTGGTCAAACAGACCTTTCTTAATGCTGTCAAGCAAAGACATACAATCTGCTCCTTTCATTCGGGCAGCATGGCGCTGCCTGGCGTTCTTTGCAAATAGATGCAAATAATAGCTTTATCTATTATCGGATTTTTTGCCTCAGATGTCAATAACTACAAAAGCTTTCCATCATACAAATTTTGTCCGGAAACGATTATTTCGTCATAAAGCCTCACCTTGCTGACCGAGCCCTCGGTCCCTTCGGGCAGAACAAGGATGTAATCGCCGTCCGTGATGAGGGGATGGTCTGCGTCCACCGGGTCGATCGGGCAGAAGCGGGCAATGTTGCCAAGTTTCACGTACACACCGGGAATGTAGTTTTCGCCCTGCGTTTGTGCCTCGGTGCCATCCTCTTTTAAATAGTGCACAGCCGCAGCAGGCACCCGCAGGCCGCTGCGCTCTCCTACCGAGATGCGTGCTGCAGCCCGGTTCAGGCAAAGCACATCGCCGTTGATGGAGTTGCAGGCAAGCACAAAGCGGGCAAGGCCGCTGTCCTGATCGATCTCCACCTCGGTGACGGTGGCCTTGAGGCTGTTCTCCACCTGACCCGGGAAGCTGATCTCCACCGCTGTGCTCAGCGGCTTGCCGTTCTGACCCAGCAGCTTTTCGCCCTGCTTTGCAGTGCACACGCCCACATAGCGCCATGTGAACCCTGCCACGATCTTACCGGCGCAGCCGTCCAGCGCCAGCACTGGGTCGGACTGCAGATAGCCCTGCAGCTCCTGTGCGTTCAGTGCAAGGATATCATCGGCACTGGCATTGAGCCGTCCGCTGCTGGAAGAGCGCACAAAATAGCCGGTCTGCGGTGCAGTGATCTGCGCCGGGCTGCCCAGCTGCGCCTGCACGCTCTGGGACTGCTGGACCAGCGCAGTGATCTGATCGGTAAAGTTTGCAGCTTCGCCCGTTACCACCCAGAGCTTGTTCTGGGCCAGCAGGTAGGCATTGGCATCATCATCCACCGCTTCATAATCGCTGTCGTCCAGCGTATCCAGCAGGTCATACAGCGCAGAAGAACGTTCTTTTAAAAGGGTATCCAGCTGCAGCGCAGAAGTGTTCTGCGATTTCTGCAGCAGGTCGATCTGATCATTCAGCTGGTTCAGCTGCAGGCGCAGCGAAGCCTGCGAAGCGTTGCTGTACACCTCTGCCACTGCGGTGCCCGCTGAAACGCGCTCGCCGTCGGCAGCAAGATATCCAAGGTTTCCGCTGCCTGCCACATAGCTTTCGTCGAACAACAGAACTCCGTCGGCTTCCACCGTATCCGAAATGACCGCAGGCAGCGCAGTCTCATAAACATTCTGCGGGAACAGGATATGTGCGGCCTGATACACCACATAAATTGCTGCCAGCAGCAGAAACGCGATCAGCACGCCTGCCAGAGTGGTAAGCACATGCGGCGTATGGCGTTCCTTCTGGGTCTCATCCGGCATATCGATCATCCTTTCGCTAAAAATTCGCTAGTTTTGCGGATGGCAGTCTGCATTGCATCCGGTGCACCGGCATCCAGCCAGACCACACCGTCCATATGGCGGAACCAGGTCAGCTGGCGCTTGGCATAGTTGCGGGACGCCTGCTTGAGCTTTTCCGTGCAGGCTTCCAGTGGAGCCGTCTGCTCAAAATACGGAAAGAACTCCTTGTATCCGATGGCCTGCGCTGCCGTGCGGAAGCATTCCCGGTTCTGCCAGACATGCTCCGCTTCCTTTATAAGGCCCGCTTCCAGCATTTTGTCCACACGCAGGTCAATGCGGCGGTAAAGTACCGCGCGCTCTGGGAAATCCAGACCGAGGATCAGGCTGCGGTAGGGCCGCTCCGGTGGGAGAGACTCCGCCTTCTGTTCGCTCAGCTTTTTGCCGGTGGCACGATAATGTTCGAGTGCGCGCAGCACCCGCACCTGATTGTTCGGGTGGATAGCCGCAGCAGCTTCCGGGTCGGCCTGCTTCAGTTCTTCGTACATGGCAACACCGCCTTTTGCAGCCAGTTCCGCCGCCAGTTGCTCCCGCAGACCGGCGGGTGCTTTTTCCTCTGTAAAGCGCACCCCATACAGAAAGCTCTGAACATACAGCCCTGTGCCGCCCACAAGGATGGGCAGCTTCTTCCGGGCAGAGATCTCTTCTTCCAGCTTTCCGGCCATGGCGGTAAAGTCTGCCACGCTGAAAGCCTTGTCCGGCGTAAGGATATCCACGCCGTGATGCGGGATACCGCAGGTCTCCTCCGGTGTCACCTTTGCCGTGCCTATGTCCAGACCTTTATAGATCTGCATGGAATCACAGCTGATGACCTCGCCGGAAAAATGTTTTGCAAGTTCTACGCCCAGCGCTGTCTTTCCGGTTGCGGTAGGGCCGACGACGGCCACCACGGGATGTTTATACGATGCGTCCAAACTGCTTTTCCAGCTCCTTCCGGGTCAATTTGAGTACGCAGGGGCGGCCATGCGGGCAGAACGGCGGCACCTCGCCGGAAAGGATCTTTTCGGCCAGCGCCAGCAGTTCCTGCGGCGAGGACTTGTCCCCCGCCTTGATGGCTGCACGGCAGGAGATAGAATGCAGCACCCACTCGGTGTGCTCGTTCAGCGCATCATGGCCGCCCTTGAGCAGCTTATTTGCGATCTCCACAAGCAGGCTTTCGGCATTCTGCGGCTCCACATCTGCGGGCACCGCGCGCAGCACCACGGTATTGCCGCCAAAGTCCGCGATCTCAAGGCCCGCATTTTCCAGCAGAGGAATGTTATCCAGCAGGGCCTGCTTTTCCTCCGCAGCAAGGTCGATGGCAGCAGGCTCCAGCAGCATCTGGCTGGGCACATTGCCGTAGTTCGCGGCCAGTTTTTCGTACAGCTGGCGCTCGTGGGCAGCGTGTTTATCGATCAGGCACAGCTCGTCGCCGCGTTCTGCAAGGATATATGTTCTGAACACCTCGCCCACATAGCGCAGCGGTTCCGGCTGATCCGCCGTCGGATCAAAGTTCATCTGCTCCGGCTCGGCCAGTACAGTTTCCTGTTCTGCCGCTTCCGGCGCATCCGGTTCTGTTTCTGCACAGGGTGCACTCTCAGGTTCTTCCTTTGGTGCTTCCTGCGCAGGGTTCCACGCTGCCATACGGTCCTGAGGCGAATGCAGTTTTGTCTCACCAAATTCCGGTTCCACATCCAGCTGCGTTTCACTTGCCGCCGCACGGAACGGCACTGGTGCCTTTGTCGTTCCCAGCTTCGGGCTGTGAAGGGTCACGAACGGATCCAGCATATCCTCGTTCTGAGCACTGCCTTTCCAGCGCGGCACACTGGGTGCTGTCGGTATTTGCATTGCAGCAGCCGGGGCAGGCTGCTGCGGTGCTGCGGCGGGTTTTGCCGGTTCCCAGTGCTGCTGTGGCAGAACGCCCGGGTCTGCCTGCCCCCGAATGATCGCAGAAAGACCTGTAAAGTTATTATTCTTTACATCATTTTTGATTATATCAGCGTCATTTTTTGAATTTTCAGCTTTTTCTTCTTTTTTGTCTGCTTCAAAGGTAAAAAGCCGTTCACCGGTGCCAGGCTGAGCCAATGCCAGCTTGACGGCATGATACACCACATCAAAAACATCATTTTCGCGGGCAAAGCGGGCTTCGATCTTGGCCGGATGCACATTGACATCCACAAGGTCGGCCGGCATTTCCAGCAGCAGAATGCCGCCCGGGAACTTGCCCTGCATCATGGTACCCTTGAACGCCATCTCCATACCGGCCATCATGGTGCGGTTGCGCACATAGCGGCCATTGATATAAAAATGCTGCATACTTCGGCTAGCGCGGCAGCTTTTGGGCGGGGTGACCAGACCGGTGATGCGGTACACGCCCTCCTGATTTTTCAGCTCAATGAGGTCCCGGCTGAACTCCCGGCCCAGCACCGCATAGGCTGCACCGCGCAGCTGGCCGTCGCCGGGCGTGACATACTGCAGCTTGCCCTCACGGATGAACTTGACGCTGACTTCCGGGTGGCTGAGCGCTACATGGGTAACTGTATCCGACACAAAGGTGCCCTCGGAGGAGTCCTTTTTGAGGAACTTCATGCGGGCAGGCGTGTTGTAAAACAGATCCTTTACCCGGATGGTGGTGCCCACAGCTCTGGCACCCGGCTCGCGGGAGACCTCTTCCCCGCCCTCAATACAGTAGACCGTGGCAAATTCGTCCACCTCGGTTCGGGTGGTCAGCTCTACACGGGCCACGCTGGCAATAGATGCCAGTGCTTCACCGCGGAAGCCAAGCGTATGGATGTTGGTCAGATCGTCCGGTGTTTCAATTTTGCTGGTGGCGTGGCGGATAAACGCCGTGGAGATATATTCTGCCTCGATGCCGGTGCCGTTATCGCTGATCTCGATCAGCTTGACGCCGCCGGATTCAATGCTGACGGTCACCTGCGTGGCACCGGCATCAATGGAGTTTTCCAGCAGCTCCTTAACAACGGATGCCGGACGCTCGACCACCTCACCGGCTGCGATCAGCTCGGCTGTGTGCTTATCCAGAACATGAATCACTGCCATGGTGTTTTCCCTCCTTGTATGGTCTGGGTCAGGTAGAGCAGTTTCATCTGTTCAGGCTGCCCTTCAGGGTCTTTTTCAGCTCGTAGAGGAAGTTCAAAGCCTCAATGGGGGTGAGTGTTTCCACATCCAGAGCTTCCAGCTTGTCCACCATCTCGCTGGGCACAGCCGGAGAGTTATACTCCTGCAGGGCATCGAAATCCATCTGCTCTACTTTATTTTTAGGTGCAGTTGCTTCCAGCGCGCGCAGCACCTCATGGGCGCGGCGGGTCACACTGCCGGGCAGGCCTGCCAGCTTTGCCACCTCGATGCCGTAGCTGTCATCCGCCGGGCCGCGCACGATGCGGCGCAGGAAGGTGATGTCCTCGCCGCGTTTTTTTACTGCAATATTGTAGTTTTTTACGCCGTCCACGCCGCCTTCCAGCTCGGTCAGCTCGTGGTAGTGGGTGGCAAACAGAGTCTTGCAGCCAAGGCCCTTGGCGGGGTCTGCAATGTGCTCCACTACGGCGCGGGCAATGCTCATGCCGTCAAAGGTGGAAGTGCCGCGGCCGATCTCGTCCAGCACCACAAGGCTTTTGGCGGTGGCATTTTTCAGGATCTCCGCTACCTCGGTCATCTCCACCATAAAGGTGGACTGACCGGCAGACAGGTCGTCCGACGCACCGATGCGAGTGAAAATGGCATCCACCACACCCACATGGCAGCTGGAAGCCGGCACAAAGGAGCCGATCTGCGCCATCAGCGCGATCAGTGCATTCTGGCGCATGTACGTAGATTTACCTGCCATGTTGGGGCCGGTGATGATCAGGCAGCGGTCTGCACCACAGTTCAGGGTGGTATCATTGGGTACAAACAGGCTGCCTTTCAGCATCTGCTCCACCACAGGGTGACGGCCCTCGGTGATGGTCAGCTCGTCACTGTCGTCCACGATGGGACGGCAGTAGTTGTTTTCCGCTGCCACCTGCGCCAGCGCCGTGAGCACATCCAGCTGGGCCACCGCATTGGCCGTGCGCTGGATGCGGTCCAGCTGAGCGCTGATGCTTTCCAGCAGTTCGCTGAACAGGCGGTGCTCCAGCGTGATGAGCCGTTCGTGGGCACCTAAGATCTTGCTTTCCAGCTCTTTCAGTTCCTGCGTGATGTAGCGTTCGCCGGAAGTCAGGGTCTGCTTGCGGATGTAGGTCTCCGGCACCATGCTCTTATAGGAGTTGCTTACCTCGATGAAGTAGCCAAACACATGGTTATAGCCGATCTTCAGCTTGGGGATGCCGGTTTCCTGCCGCAGGCGGGCTTCCAGCTGCGCCAGAACGCCCTTGGTATTGTCGCGAATGGAGCGCAGCTCGTCCACCTCGGCATGGTAGCCTTTGGCAATGACGCCGCCATCCTTGAGGGTAGAGGGCGCTTCCGGGTCCACCGCCGCATAAATACGGGCCTTGATGTCCTCCAACGGATCGATCTGTACTGCCAGTTCAGCAAGCTCCGGGCAGCCGCAGGCCTCAGCCTGCCTGCGCAGGCCGGGCAGCCGGTCGCAGGTCTGGGCCAGCGTATAGATCTCCTTGGGTGTGGCAGAGCCGTAAACCGTGCGGGTCATCAGGCGTTCCATATCCGCAATGTAACCCAGCTCTTCGGTCAGGTCGCCGCGGGCCATGGTCTGCTTGACAAGGCTCTCCACAGCGTTCAGGCGGTGGTTGATGAGTGCACTGGAAATAAGCGGCTGCTCGATCCAGCTGCGCAGCATACGCTTGCCCATGGATGTACTGGTCTTATCCAGCACCCAGAGCAGCGTGCCCCGCTTTTCGCGGCCGCGCAGCGTCTCGGTCAGCTCCAGATTGGCGCGGGTCACGGGCGAAAGACGCATGAACTGGGCCTTATTATAGGTTATGACCGTTTTCAGACGTTCCACGCCCTTGATCTGGGTATCGTGCAGATATTCCAGCAGTGCCGCCATGGCAAAGCGCACAAGGCCGTCCGCTGCAATGCCGGTGGTCTGCGCCCAGTCGCGGCCAAACTGGTTTTCCAGCGATGCCGCCACAAGGCCCGGTGCATAGCGCTCCTCTTCGATCAGCTCCACCGAACAAGTCATATTCTTTTTGATGTACGCCGTCACCTCGCGGCAGTCCAGCAGACCCGGATTCATCAGCACTTCGCTGGGATGGTAGCGGCACAGCTCCGTAATGACCGCCGGGGCGATCTTGTCTGCATTCAGCTCTGTGATATGGGCCGTACCGGTAGAGACATCCGCAAAGCACAAACCTGCTTTCTTTCCTTTGAGGAAGATACTGGCAATGTAGTTATTGCGGTCATCCTGCAGCATACTGCTCTCAATGACCGTGCCGGGTGTGACCACGCGGATGATGTCCCGCTTGACAAGGCCCTTGGCCTTGGCCGGGTCTTCCACCTGCTCACAGATGGCTACTTTGTAGCCCTTGGCGATCAGCCGCGCCACATAGCCCTCGTAGCTGTGGAAGGGCACGCCGCACATGGGTGCCCGCTCTTCCATGCCGCACTGCTTGCCGGTCAGGGTCAGGTCCAGTTCCTTGGATGCCGTCAGGGCATCGTCAAAGAACATCTCATAAAAATCGCCGATGCGGTAAAACAGAATTTCGTCCTTATGTTGTTTTTTGATCT
>ERZ773134.1331-NODE-1331-length-21376-cov-28.556165_pt1 | contig 21376 bp, 16 predicted proteins | sample MGYA00580856_ERZ773134 | MGnify/ENA primary metagenome ERZ773134 (study PRJEB29015, sample SAMEA2737823) | human gut metagenome | biome: human gut; feature: human-associated habitat; material: faeces | place: China | collected 2012 ... | reverse complement strand
TCGCTCACGACCTCGACCTGAGCGCTGACACCGCTTACGCGCTGATCGTCAACGGCCAGAAGCAGGCCACGACCTACACCGTCAACCTGACCGACACTGTCACCAAGATGGGCGCTCAGGGCCGTCTGTTCGAGGTCTACAAGGATGCCAAGACCATCGTGATGATCGACACCTTCCTTGCCAAGGTCACCTACGTTGCTGACATCACCTATGATGCTCAGGGTCACGTCAAGACTCCTGCCACCATCACCCTCGAGGTCTATGATGCCAAGAACGCTTCTACTCCTCTGACGCTCAAGGACTACGACGCCAACTATGGCTATGCCAAGGATGAGTATGTCCTCGTCAACGCTTACACCAATACCGTTAACTCCGCCACTGTCAGCGGCAAGGTGATCAACACTGCTGATCAGTATGCCGAGATCGTCGGCAAGGCCACTTCCATCGAGGGCGCTCAGAGCGTGATCTACTGGAACGCCAAGCAGCACAACGTTGAGGGCACCGTTTATGACGATGCTGTCAAGTTCTGCCTCGATCAGGCCGCTCAGAAGGATGCCAAGTACACCTGGTACTTCGATTCCTACAACAACCTGATCGGTGCGGTTGAGATCGCTGCTGCCAACAGCTACGGCGTCATCAACTCCATCTGGTGGGCGGGCAACGCCACTGACGGTTCCGGCGTGGCGAAGGCCAACGTCACCTATGTGGACGGCACCACCGCTCTGGTCGACCTGAGCGAGATGACCTATATTGATACGGCTCTCCAGACCGGCACTGTCACCCACAGCACCGGCAACAATGAGATGGTCATGAAGGCTGCTGGTGGCTACTTCTATGTTGACTCCTACATCAACACCAACGCTGTCAAGGATGTCAACGGTATCCTGAACGGCCACCTGTTCCGCTTCACCACCAAGTCCAACGGCACCCTCAAGGCTGTCGAGGTGGACAACTATGCTGCTACGGCTAATGTTGCTGATTATGGCAAGCTCCACAGCATCGCTTCTCTCGCGGTGTACAAGAACACCCAGATCTACACCGCTCCTAGCACTCTGGTTGTCAACGCCAACACTGTGTTCCTGGTTCGCTCCGGCGCTGGTACCTCTGCTAACCCCTACACCTTCAAGTCCGTCACCGGCTTCACCAACATCGACAACTATGTTGCGGCTGAGGTTGACTGGGTTGACCTGAACGGCGACAACGTTGCTGATTACGTTTACGTCATCGGCGCTACCACGACCTCCAAGGTCACGAGCCTGTTCTACTTCGACGGTCAGCAGGGCGCTTACACCCTGTCCGACGGTACTTGGGTCGTCAAGGGCTATGTCGACGGCGTTGCCGGCGAAGTCAAGTTCGCTAACTATGACGCTCTGCAGAACACCCTGCGTGATGCTTATCAGAGCAACATCAAGCACGCTCCCGCAGCCAACAAGCTCTACGTTGTGAAGCTTGAGGACGGCGTTGTGATGGATGGTCACATGGTTTCTGCCACCGGCGGCGCAATGGTCGCTTATGCTCCGGATTATCCGCTCTCCGCTGCCTATGAGTCCGGCAAGAGCTACTATGTCGACTTCGTCTCCGGTGAGAAGAACGCTACGACTGGTGCAAACGTTGACACCTTCAACGGTTCCCTCTACTATGATGCTAGCGCGGGTCAGTATTACAGCGTGATCACCGAGGGTGGAGTGACCAAGATGGTCGGCACGATGGGCAATCCTGGCGATCAGGAGTATTACTTCGTGTATGTCACCGGCGGTGCTGCTGAGAACCGTCTGTGCGTCCAGGCTTACGCCTACGACAAGGTCACGAGCCCGAGCAACCCCGACGCTGGTGCAAATGGTGTTGTCACCTACACCCTCAACATCGTGGACAACAAGACCGGCAAGGTTCTCCAGACCTACACCAAGACCGTCAGCAACGTTGCTGATGGCACCTACACCATCACTCTCGCTGAGATGGCGGCTCTCTGGAACGTCAGCACTGCGAAGCTCACCGCTTTCGGTCCCGATAGCTATACTTACACTCTCGCTTCCACCGCTTCTCCCGCTGTCACCACCGCGAGCCCGACCCTCAACGCTTACTACGCCAACTAATCATTGACGTAAGCGCAAAAAATCTCTGAATAGAGTTTCAGCCCCGAGGCGAAAGCCTCGGGGCTGTTTTTTGCCGTGATTCAGTTTCCCTGTTCTCCGTCGTTGCTGTAGCCCAGCACCAGATAGTAATAGGTCGTGTCGATTGCGTTCATCTGGTTGCCCGACGGGGGGTAATACTGGTCGTCCTGCGGGTAGTACCAGCTCACGCCGGTATCGCCCCACGTCATTTCGTTTTCGCGGTTGTTGCTGTAGTAGAACTTGTCGAACCCGCGCACCGCCCAGTAGTGGCTGCTGCTCGAGCTGCTCACCATCACCAGCAGCGGGTAGAACCCGCACTCGATGCTGACCGCGTTCGCAGCGCCGTACTTGCCGTTGCCGGTATACGAGCCGTATTTTATGCGGCAGATTTTACCGTTTGCGATCGTCTGCGCCAATGCCGTGATGCGCTCCGCCGCCGTGCCGTCGGCCTCGCTGCGCGCGTCGGTCTCCGCCTTGAGCGCCGCGTCGATGCTCGCAAACGCCCCGTTAAAGTCGTCCATCTTGATCTGATCCGCCTTGACCCATTGCGGCAGGTCGAAATTTGTCGTCTTGTCCATGCGCTTTCCCCCAAAATATAATGTTGGAAAAGGCAGCCCACACCCCCCTGCAAACGCGGGAACACTGATGCATGATTTGCCTTTTCATGATACGCCGTATCATGAAGAAACGTTGCACACAACGCGGCAAAAAGCTGTACCGCCTCCGGTATTAGAATTCACGATACCACAAATTGCCGCGTTTTGTGCAACGATCCCCGTTGTGCGTGGGAACTTTTTCGGCTATCATACGTCTATAGAAGTATCCGAAAGAAATGAGGAACGAACGATGAAGAAGCTTCTTTCCCTCCTGCTCCCCCTCGCGCTGGCCCTTTCCCTCGCCGCCTGCGGCGAAAAAAGCGCAGACGAGGCCGCGCGCCAAACCCCGCCAACACTGACGGTGACAAGCGCAAACGCTTGCAGCGTCACCCTCAAAAGCAGCAGCTACGACTGGACCTACACTCAGGGCCTACAGAGCATGACCGCCATTGCCTGCGGCGCGCACCCGCTGGACGAAACCTCCCGTGACATCACGCCTGTACTGGAAATGCCCTTTGCAGTATCAGCCGCCTATTTCTACACCGTAACGCTCGATTTCGGCGATAATTCGCCCGATTCCGTCAGTCTCCGCTGCTGGCCGTCCGACGCCTGGGGCAGCACCGGCATGCCGTCCGAGACCGTGACCGCCCAGCGGCAGGATAACGGCACATTCCGCGCAGAACTGCCGCAAAGCGACGGCATTTTCGCCGTCGACGCGCTCTGGGACGGCAGCAGTGCGACCTACACCTTCTGCACGCAGGCGGAGGGGAGCGAAGAGCTCCACACGGGCGCGGTGCTCAGCATCGGCGAGAGCCAAGACATCCGCAAGATCGACATCTCGTGGCGCAGCGGCGGCGTGAACATCTATGCCGCCGAGCAGAGCGCGCAGATCAGCGTGAAGGAGGAATCCGCCGCGCCGCTCGCCGAGAGCGAGAAGATGGTCTGCACGATCGACGGCGACACGCTGCGCATCCGCTTCCTCGGCGACGCCTACCGCGGCAGCTACGATGGGGAAAAGTATCTCGACGTGGGACTTCCGGCGGAACTGGTCAGCGCCGGTCACTTTGAGGAGATAAAAGTCGAAACGACGGACGCCTACGCCTATGTGAGCGCCGATGCGCAGAAGATCGAGCTTTCGACGCTCAGCGGCGATGCGCGCGTGATGTGCGCGAACTGCCCCGCGGTCGAGATCGAGACGGTGAGCGGCAGCGTGGGCGTGGTGGACGGCACGTGGGCAAGGGTCGATATTTCGACGCTCTCCGGCGCGATCGAGCTTGCAGGCGAAGTGGAAAATGCCGAGATCGAAACCGCGAGCGGCAAGGTGGATATCGCCGGCGCGCTCGGCGCGCTGGACTTCGAAAGCGTCAGCGGTGACCTGATTTTGGCTACCGAGTGTGCGCTGCGCCTTGATGCCGAAACGGAGAGCGGCAGCATCTATCTGACCCTTCCCGCGCAGGACGGCTTTACTCTCGACTATGAAACGGAAAAGGGCTCCTTCGACTCCGCGCTCACCGAGCGCGAGGGCACGCTCATCGCCTGCGGCGACCGCGAAACGCACTACACCGTGCCCGCGCTCGACGGCGGCGCGGTGAGCGAGCTTACGATCGAAACGATGAGCGGCACGCTGACGATCGAAGCCTCTTCCTCTGGAAGCAACTGAAGCGAACAAAAAAGAGAGCGGCAGCGCCGCTCTCTTTTTTCGTTATTTCTGGTCGATTGCAAGCCACGTCTGGTCGAAGCCGTAGGGGAGCAGCTCTTTGATGTGCAGGCGCTTCTCCTCACCCTTTTTGTTGAGGCACACGACCTCCATGTCGGGCCCGAACTCGTAGAGCACCTGACGGCACGCACCGCAGGGGTAGCAGTAGTCGTCGCTGCGCCCAGCGATGACGATGCGCTTGAAGCGCCGGTGCCCCTCGCTCACGGCTTTGAACGCCGCGGTGCGCTCGGCACAGTTCGTCAGGCCGTAGCTCGAATTTTCGATGTTGCAGCCGGTGAAGACCGCGCCGTCCTCACATTCGAGCGCCGCGCCCACGGGAAAGTGGGAATACGGCACATACGCCATGTCCAGCATGGCGACGGCCTTCGCCTTGAGTTCTTCTAACGTTGCCATAAAAACGCCTCCTCACCAGTCTACGCCGAGATCAGGACGGACTTGCGTATCCATGATGTCCTCGGCGTTATAGAATTGCAGATAGCGGCTGCGCGCGTGGCGCAGCGTGGTGCCGTCCGGATGCAGACGGTCGCAGATGACGGCGGAAATGTCGGGCTTCACATAGCTGAACGAACTCGTGCCGACGCTCGCGAAGATGCGGAAGCCCTGGCTTTGCAGGTACTGGAAGCGCTCGCCGGTCTGGTGCCAGTCGTCACCGTCGGGACGGCCGCCGTGCGGATAGAACAAAATCTGCGTGGGGCCGACGAGCGAGCCGACCTCGTCCGCCCAGCGCTCGGTGTCGTTGATGACGGTCTGGAGCGGCTTGGTGTCGAGGCGGATGTGGCCCCAGGTGTGGCTGCCGAACGTCCAACCGGTCTCCTTCAAACGCGCTATGACGGGCTTGACGGCCTCGATCTCGCTCGCGCGGTAGGCATCGAACGCGGGGCGGTCGGGCGAATCTGCCGCGATGTCGCGGTCATCCTGCGTGCGATAGCCTAAAATACCCTGATAGCCCGTCAGTGAGAAGATGGCCTTCGCGCCGTTCAGCGAAAAGTCGGGGTGCTCGTAGACAAACTGGTCCAAAATCGGCGTCGCGTCGAGTTCCTTGGTCAAAAAGGTCTCATTTGTGTACGGATCGGTGCACTGCGCCCAGATCTCGCCGTCGTCGCCGACGACGAGCTTGCTCGTGAAGCCCTCGTCAAGCATATAGGGGTAGTAGTTCACGTCGTCAAAGCTGATGACGAGCGGCTTTTTGCCCTCTGGCAGCATCAGGGTGTTTCGCACCATATGCGTGCCGGACTCGTCCGTCACCTCGCTCCAGACGTCTTCCATCGCGACTAAGATGTAGCCCTTGTCGTACACGGACTGCAAAATTTTGTTGTATTCGTCGACCGTCACCATCCAGTCGTCGAGGCCGTAGCGCTGGTCCTGACTGGCATTGCAGTCGTGGAAGGCCCACTGCGGGTAGGCAATGATCGGGTGGAAAAAGAGGTGCTCCACCACCTGATCCGGCCCCCAGGCCTGCGTGAGCTGGTCCTCGGACCAGTAGCTGCGCACGGCGTCGTAGGGGTCAGTTGTATCGTCAGTATTGTTGTCGGTGTCGTCGCCATTTTCGTCCGTGACGGTCTGATCGTCGCCGTCGGACGGCGTCGTCTTATCGCCGCAGGCGGTCAGCAGCGACAGCACCATCAGCACGCTGAGCAGCAGTGCAAAAAAGTGTTTCATGTCAAAATCTCCTCTCTCAAAACTGCGCGGTCATTATAGCAGACTTCACTTCTTTTGACTACGCTTTTTGAGCTTTTGTTCCCATTTGTAACTATTTACCACAAATAATGAAAGCGTCACAGCTTTTCGCATCCGCAGACGCGAAATGATTTCGAATCGTTTTTTGGCGCGACATGCGCGTGCCAAAAAACTCTTCTCGCTCCGCGCGTGTCGAAGCCGCCCTTTGGGCGGCAAGGCACGAAGCGGAGTGTAATTCTCAAAAAACAAGGGACACGTTTTCCGTGTCCCTTGTTTTTTGAAGAATTAAAAGTCTGCGTTGCCCACGGTTCTCGGATGCAGCTCCACGTCGCGGATGTTGCCGATGCCCGTTAAATACATCACCATGCGCTCGAAGCCGAGGCCGAAGCCCGCGTGACGGCAGGAGCCGTAGCGGCGCAGGTCGCAGTACCACCAGTAGTCCTCGGGATTCATGCCGAGCTCGCGGATGCGCTTTTCGAGCAGCTCGATGCGCTCCTCGCGCTGGCTGCCGCCGATGATCTCGCCGATGCCCGGAACGAGGCAGTCCGCCGCGGCGACGGTCTTGCCGTCGTCGTTGAGGCGCATATAGAACGCCTTGATCTCCTGCGGATAGTCCGTGACGAACACGGGGCGCTTGAAGATCTGCTCGGTGAGGTAACGCTCATGCTCAGTCTGCAGGTCGATGCCCCACTCGACGGGGTAGTCGAATTTCTGGCCGCTCTCCTTTAAGAGCTTGACGGCCTCGGTATACGTCACACGGCCAAAGTCGGAACTCTCGACGTGCTGGAGACGCTCAAGAAGGCCCTTGTCGACAAAGCTGTTGAAAAACGCGAGATCGTCCGGGCAGCGCTCCATCACGCGGCGGATGATATGCTTGACCATCGCCTCCATGACCTCAAGGTCGCCGTCGAGGTCGCAGAACGCCATCTCCGGCTCGATCATCCAGAACTCGGCGGCGTGGCGCGCGGTGTTGGAATTCTCGGCGCGGAACGTGGGGCCGAAGGTGTAAACGTCGCCGAACGCCATGGCGAAGTTTTCGGCGTTGAGCTGGCCGGAGACGGTCAGGCTCGTCTTCTTGCCGAAAAAGTCCTTGCTGTAATCGACCTTGCCGTCGGGCGTTCTCGGCGGGTTTTCAAGATCCAGCGTCGTGACCTGGAACATCTCGCCCGCGCCCTCGCAGTCAGAGCCGGTGATGATGGGGGTGTTGACGTAGACGAAACCGCGGCTCTGGAAGAACTCGTGCACGGCGTAGGCCGCCGCGCTTCTCACACGGAACGCCGCGGAGAAGAGGTTCGTGCGCGGGCGCAGATGCTGAATGGTGCGCAGATATTCGACGCTGTGGCGCTTTTTCTGCAAGGGATAGTCGGGGGAGGACACGCCCTCGACCTCGATCTCTGTTGCCTTGACTTCGAGCGGCTGCTTGGCCTCGGGCGTCAGCACGACGGTGCCGCGCACGATGAGCGCGGCGCCCACGTTCTGCGCGGCGATCTCCTTATAATTAGAAAGAGAATTCGCATCCATCACGACCTGCAAATTGCGGAAGCACGAGCCGTCGTTCAGCTCGATGAATCCGAAGGTCTTCATATCGCGGATGGTCTTCGCCCAGCCGCATACGGTGACGCTTGCGCCGCCGTATTGCTCTTTGTCGGCGAAGAGCGCGGCAATTCTCACTCGTTCCATAATAATTTTCCTTCCTTTTGTGGGTTTTCACGGGATAATAGAGGTATTATATGCCACTTCCCGTGCAAATTCAAGCCCCGCTTTGTGTTGACTTTTGACAAGTTGTATGTTATGATGCAATCTTACCTCAAAAGGTAAACGTGAAACTTTCACCTATTACTTTACAGGAGGATTTTAACGATGAACAAGTATCTGGATATCGCCCCCGAGGTTGCCGAGGCCCTTGCCGCCGGCAAGCCCGTCGTGGCGCTCGAATCCACCATCATTTCCCACGGCATGCCCTACCCCCAGAACGTGGAGACCGCGCTCAAGGTCGAGCAGATCATTCGCGACGCGGGCGCGGTGCCCGCGACCATCGCCATCATCGGCGGCCGCTTGAAGGCGGGCCTTTCCAAGGAAGAGATCGACTACCTCGGCCGCACCGGCGCGGGCATCCCGAAGGCTTCCCGCCGCGACCTGCCCGTGCTCGTCGCGCAGGGCAAGGACGGCGCGTGCACCGTTACCACCACGATGATGATCGCCGACATGGCGGGCATCCGCGTGTTCGCCACCGGCGGCATCGGCGGTGTGCACCGCGGCGCGCAGGAGACGTTCGACATCTCCGCTGACCTCGAAGAGCTGGCCAACACCTCCGTCATGGTCGTGTGCGCGGGCGCGAAGTCCATCCTCGACCTCGGCCTGACGCTCGAATATCTCGAGACCCACGGCGTGACCGTCATCGGCTACGGCACGAGCGAGCTGCCTGCGTTCTACACGCGCAAGTCCGGCTTTGGCGTCGACTACGAGCTCGACACGCCCGAGCAGCTGGCCAAGGCGTTCCACGTCAAGCGCGAGCTGGGTCTGCGCGGCGGCTTACTCGTCACGAACCCGATTCCCGAAGAGTACTCCATGGACAAGGAAGTCATCGACAAGGCCATTGCCGAGGCCGTCGAGGACGCGAAGAAGGACGGCATCCACGGCAAGGCCACGACGCCTTATCTGCTCGCCAAGATCAAGGACCTGACCGGCGGCGACAGCCTGGATTCCAACATCCAGCTCGTGTTCAACAACGCGCGCCTCGGCGCGGCGGCGGCTGTGGAGCTCAGCAAGCTCGAAAAGTGAGATACTTTGTCATCTATCTCGCCGCGATCAATCTAATTACTTTCTGCGTCTACGGCGCAGACAAGCGCCGCGCCAAAATTCAGGGCGCGCGGCGCGTGCCAGAAAAGACTCTATTTGCACTCGCGCTGCTGCTCGGCAGCGCGGGTGCTCTTTTCGCAATGAGGGTCTTTCACCACAAAACGCGGCACTGGTACTTCAAGTTCGGCATCCCCACGATCTTACTCGCGCAGATCGCTCTGGGGGTGTTCGTGTATGTGCGGTTTTTCGCGGCGTAAAAAATTTTTGGGAAATTTTCGGGTTTTGTGAAACAAAACAGACGTTTCTTGCGTCTAATTAAGGAAGCAAAGGGAAACTGGGCGAAGAGGGAAGATAAAGAATTTATGAATTTTCCATTTTCCTGTTCCCTTATTTCCCGCGGCATGGTAAAATGCCATGTATGAGAAAGGCTCTGTGCGCGCGGAGCCGACAACAACAAACACGAAAGGATGAAGATCACATGAAAAAATTTCTCTCCTTGCTATTGGCTCTGACCATGGTGTTGAGCCTCGTCGTCGTGCCTGCAAGGGCGGCTGATGGTGATGAGGCCACAATTGCAGCCGCATCTTCAAGTATTGTACGCGGAGCAAGTACTTCTGTGCTGGTTACAGCTCCTACTACTGAAGGGCATTCTATTAAACTCGGCTCTGAAAGTTGGCGCAGCAACGACACCTCTATTGTCACGGTTGTTGGTAACGATAGTGGTGCTACAGTTACCGGCGTTAAAGCAGGTACGACTAAAGTTGTATTCAGCTATACGCTTGTAACTACTGGTGACAACTCGACTACAACAGAAGAGGCCAAAACCGCAGAGGTTTCCATTACGGTTACGGATAGCATTGTCCCGTCTGATGTTGCATCTGTCACCTTTAATGGCCGTACTTACAATAACACCAACAGCGGATGCACGGTGTATTACCTTTCTTCTGAAATTAGTAAACTGGGCACAAAAGACGGCAACTGGTCTATTACCTCTTCTACGGTCACTTTAACGAGCGTTTCTTACAATGAGCAGAGCCACAAGGCAACGCTTAGCCTGTCTAAAGCTCAGGGTGAGGGTCAACAGCCGCTTACCGGCAGTCTTGAGGTTACCTGCACACAGGCTACTGTTCCTAACGATAAGATTACCGTTAGAACTACTGCTGATTCCGATGGAAAGTACCGCGCTGGCACGGAGTTAACCCTTTCTGTTCCCGACAGCAGCAACAAGAATAGCCAGAACGTCCGTTACGTTTGGAGCGCAACCAAGGATGGCACGGCGCTCCCCTCTGTGACGGTTTCCAGTGCAAACAAATGGACGCCGAGCGCAGCGGGCAAGTACATCCTTACCCGCACCGTGTATGAGGGAACTGCTGAAAAAGCAAACGAAGTAGGCACGCAGACGTCTAACGCGATTGAAGTTAAGGAAGATAATTATAAAACTACCGTTACTGCACCCCTCACTTCTTTAAGCGTAGCGGCTAATTCAACAGCAATTCCGTATTCGTTTGTCTTTAAAGACTACCGCAGTTCGACTGCCGGTGTCATTGTTCCTTTAGACAGCACAAGTGTTACATGGAGCGTTTCCGGTGGAAATGCCAAGTTCCAAAACAACAGTACCACCTATACTGCTCCGGGAACAACACTTGGAACAGCTAATGCGATTCTCACTCCCGGCACGACGGCCGCGGCCAATATTACGGTCACAGCAACGTTCACTTATCAGAACAAGACCTATACAGTTAGCTTCCCCAACCTCAGCATTATCAGCCTGACGGCTAAGCTGAACGCGACTTATTATGGCGCCGGCAGCAACTATACCAGTTCCTCTCTGGCGTACTATGCAGATTCCGCCATTAAGAGCTATTCCTATGCGCAGCTCGCTAGCGGAGAGTCTGTCTCGTCTGTGCTGATCGATACCATCGGTATGAACAGCAACGGTCTCGGCCAGTTCAGCAACGTCAGTTCTGCATCGATCACCTTTACCCCGTATGTCAACAGCTTCGGCAAGGCTACCTTTACCGGCACGGCTGTGACCAACAAGAACAACCGCTTTGCGATCACATTCTCGATTCCCGTTACGCCCGTGCCCGTGAACAGCTTCGACAGCCAGACTGCCGAGCCGATCAGCACCAGTTCTGTCAACACGAGCTATAAGGTGTCTGCTCCCTCCGGCTACACCAAGTTCTATGTTCTCGGCAACAGCAGCAATCTGAGCACCAATCAGACGATTGATTATTCTCAGTACAGCGCAGCGCAGCTGAACAGCATGGGCTACACCAGTAGCACGCTGCCTAGCACCTATTTCGGCACGAGCGGCCAGTGCACGCTGTATGTCATCGCTTGGAATGACTCTACCAGTTACACGAGCTACAGCAGATATTACTGTGGCCCGATGACCGTTACCCAGACCAACTACAACATTCAGTACAACGGTGTGGCCGGTGAGACCGTCCAGTTCGCGCAGAGCGACTTCAACGACTTCATGAACAAGGTCGCTGAGGCCCGCGGCGACGCCAGCAAGACCAAGTCCTATCCCTATGTCACCTTCGATTACGTGACCTTCTCCCTGCCCACCACCGCGCAGGGCACGCTGTACTATGGCGGCACCGCCATGTCCACCAGCAATTCCTCCGGCGCGTTCAACCGCAATACCAAGGTCACCAACCTCGATAGCGTGACGTTCGTCCCCAACGCCAAGTCCACCGCGAAGACCATCACGCTGAACTTCACCCTGTACGCGACCCGCTATTCCAGTTCCTCCACGAGCCGCGGCACGACCGTGAGCTACTCCGGCAGCGTCGTCGTCAACCTCGTGCGCGAGGACATCAAGTACACCGTCTCTCAGGGCGACAGCGTCCGCTTCGACGAGAGCGACTTCCTCAGCTACCTGCGCTCCACCAAGGGCTACAGCAGCAACTACACCATCGACTACGTGACCTTTGACCAGAGCGCCGTCTCCGCCGTCAACGAGGGCTCGCTCTACACCTACTACAACGGCTACAACTACGGCGGCTCCATCAAGACGACTGACAAGTTCTACTACAGCGCCACCGCCAGCCAGAACGCGCTCAGCGACGTCGCGTTCCTTGCCAGCCGCTACGCCAAGACCGGCGAGACCGTCTACATCCCGTTCACCATCTACGCCCGCTACGGCACGACCGGCACCGGCACCCGCCAGCTCACCGGCACCGTGGCCATCAAGATCGGCCAGACGATGAACTTCATCGACGTCAAGACCACCGACTACTTCTATGATTCCGTCAAGTGGGCCGTGAACAAGGGTGTGACCACCGGTACGTCCAGCACGACCTTCTCCCCGTACAACCCCTGCAAGCGTGCCGAGATCGTGACGTTCCTGTGGCGTGCCGCCGGCAGCCCGGAGCCGACCACCACCCGCAACCCGTTCCGTGATGTCAACGCCGTCACGCACTCGAGCTACTACAAGGCCATCCTGTGGGCCAGCCAGAAGGGTATCGCAGCCGGCACCAGCACCACGACCTTCTCTCCCGATCAGGTCTGCACCCGTGCCCAGATCGTGACCTTCCTGTACCGCTACGCGGGCAAGCCCAGCGGCTATTACTCCAACCCGTTCAAGGATGTCAGCGCCACGAACGAGGCGAGCTACTACAACGCCATCCTGTGGGCCTCCGGTAAGGGCATCACCACCGGCAGCAGCCCCACGACGTTCTCCCCCTACGCCTCCTGCAACCGCGCCGAGGCCGTGACGTTCCTGTATCGTTACACCAACGGACTATAATGCTTAAAACGAAAGCCCCGCTCAGCGGGGCTTTCGTTTTAGCTTTTTGCGCTCCGCGGCAGCGCACGCGCCGTAGGCGCGCACGTTTGCGGAGCGAGAAGTGTAAATCCTGACGCACACGCCCCAGGGCGGCTTCTCTTGCCGCTTTGCGGCAATTCACCTTCGGTCGCGGCGGAAAATGATTTGAATTTATTTCGCCGCGGAGCGGCGAAACTCTGCGAGGCGTTGTTGGGGGCGCGGCCCCCCTTGCCCCCCTGTAAGGCGACTGACGGGGGCGGGCGGTTTGCGTTTACTCTTTTCCATTCTGTAAACTTTTGTTCAAACGCCTTTACGGGGGTCAAAAAAGCGTGTAGAATGGCAGCATCAAGATTTTAGGAGTGTTTTTTGTGAACAAATTCCGCGATGCCCTTTACCGCTTTATGTATGGCCGCAACGGCGTAGACGCGCTGAACTGGGCGCTCGTGATCCTTGAGCTGGCCGTGAGCATTCTGAGCTCAATCATCCGCGTGCAGGGCGTGTCGCAGGCGCTGTACTTTGTGTCGATGGTGCTGATGTTCATCGTGCTCATCCGCATTTTTTCGCGCAATCTCGCGCGCCGTCAGGCCGAAAACGCGAAGTTTCTGACCTGGTGGACGCCGAAGGCGAACGCCATTCGCGGCGCGAAGGCACGCCGCGCCGACAAGGCGCACAAATACGTCCGCTGCTCCTGCGGCGCGTACTGCCGCGTGCCGAAAAACATCGGCAAGGTCGAGCTTACGTGCCCGAAGTGCGGCAAGAAAAGAGTCGTGAAAACGTGAAAGAAAAAATCCGTCCCGCGGGACGGATTTTTTTGTAAGAAAACCGGTTTTTCGCCGTCCTATAGACAGAAAGGGGGGGAGGGCGCTGACGAATTTTGAAGAGGTGTACGCCGTGTACTTCGACGATGTGTACCGGTATCTGCTTTCGCTGTCCGGGAGCGAGAGTACCGCCGAGGAGCTGACGAGCGAGACGTTTTTCCGTGCGATGGACGCCCTCGACCACTTTCGCGGCGAGTGCAGCGTGCGCGTGTGGCTCTGCCAGATCGCGAAGAATCTCTATTATTCGCAGCTGCGGCGCGAGAAGTGCCTCGCCCCGCTCGAAGACTGCCGGATCGCCGAGGAGAGCCACGAGGAGGAGTTAGAAGATCACAGCGAGGCCGCGCGCATCCAGGAATTGCTGCACGCGCTCAGAGAGCCGTACAAGGAGGTCTTCATGTGGCGCGTGTACGGTGAGAAGAGCTTCCGCGACATCGGCGCGCTCTTCGGCAAGACGGAAAACTGGGCATGCGTGACGTATCACCGCGCCAAGCGCATGATCCGCGAGGGATTGGAGGACGACTGAAATGGACAAAACTTGCAGCATCGTGCAGGACCTTCTGCCGCTCTATGAGGAAGACATGCTGCGCGAGGAGACGAAGGAATTTGTGGACGGGCATTTAGCGCAGTGCGCGGCCTGCCGCGCCGAGCTCGACGCGCTGAAGGCGGACGTGACGCCCGCGCCCGTCAGCGCGCAGCCGCTGCGCGACTTGAAGCGGCAGCTTCGACGCAAGAAGCTGACCGCCGTGCTGCTGGCCGTCACGCTCGCGCTGACGCTGGCGACGGCGGGGTTTGCGTACCTCACCGCGCCGCAGTATTTGCCGTACAGCGAGACAGAGTGGTCGATCTCGCGCTCGCCCAGCGCGCTCGCGGACGACGGCTCGGCAGCGGATGGGCTTTCTGATCTCAGCGGCGCGGAGAGCATCTCCGTCAGCCTGCTCGTGCCGGTCTCCGGCGCAGAGGTCACGAACACGCAGGACCCCAACAGCGGCAAAACCATCTACTTCATCACCGCATGGCGCACGCCGCTCGACACATGGCGCGGCGCATTCGACAAAACCGGGGGCGCACCGAACACACACAGCGCAAATGATCGCACACAACGCGAGGCGGACGCACTGCAAGGCGTGCTCGCCAAGGCGGAGTCCGCGCGCACGCTCTTCACGCTCGACGCCGCGAACTGCGCGGCAGTCTGCTATTCTCAGAACAACGGGCAGGACGATGTGCTGCTCTGCGGCAGCATGAACGGCGGTGTCATTTCGCTGCCGAGGCTGGCGTTGGGCTATTACGTTTTGCTATCGTTAGCACTCCTTATTACGCTGGGTATTGCATTTTTCGTCTGCCGCAGGAAGAAAACGGGCAAAGCGCTCGGCTATCTCGCGCTGATTCCCGCGAGCTATCTTGCCGGTCATCTACTCGTCAAGGGTTTCACGACGACGAACTACCAGATGCAGCGCGACTTCTCGCTCATTATCCTCGCCGCCGCGCTGATCTACGCCGCGGTCATGCTGGCGATCAACCTCTGGCGGCAGAAGCGGGAGAAGGTGTAAAAGAGGAAGAGACGCATTCGCGTCTCTTCCTCTTTTGCAATCAAATTCGAATGCTCAAGGCCCTTTGAGCAAAGCCGTGATAGTCCGCAAATGCGCTTTGCAGGCCGTCGATCCCCTGCGTTTCCCATCGGTCTGCCAGATTGCAACAAAGAGGGCGAGTGCTTCCCCTCTATCAAGACCATAGCCGCCAAGTGTGGCTATGGGGTGTCCACCGTAAAGCGAGCGCTGGATGAGCTGGTGAAGGCGGGATATATCGTCAAACAGGCCCGGTTTGACGAGCGTAAGAACGGCGGCCAGACCAGCAACCTCTATACTTTATGCTCTGACTTACTCTGCCCTGACGAGCCGGAAAACGCCCCTGTGCTGGAAGATGATGCGTCTGATGAATCCCCGGCAGTGCAGCCGGAAAGCGCCCCTGCGGATGCCTGTAATGCCTCTGATCCCACACCTGGGGAACAGTCTGCCACTTTGCCAACAGCGGATTCCTACTCCTTTGCAGATGGCTTTGAAACCAAAATCGGGCGGCAATTCTGCCGCCCGATTCGTATGTGGACTGGGGGGCAGTCCATTTTTATACCCCCTTGAACCGTACAGGTGAACAGATACTTACGGATGAAGAAAAAAGTAATAGTTAATCCAAAAATTGCAAAAATAGACGGCCAGGGGTCGAAACCCCCGCCGTCAGTCCTTGGATTGCAGTCGGTTAATAAAGCCAATTAGCATAATCAGATCTTCGTCCTTGAGTTTTCGCATTCCGTCCATCGCTTTACGGATTAACTGTGGATTGACCGCTTCTGCATCAAAAAACTGCAAAGGGGTAATCTCAAAGTAATCACAAATTTTTAAGAACTGAGCCATTGACGGAAGAGATCGACCGGATGAAATCCCCTGAATATAGCTCCGGTTCTGTCCTAAAGCCAAACTCATTTGATATTCTGATGCGCCTTTTTTCAAACGCAATTCGGTGATCCGATTGCGGATAAATTCTTCATCCATATCCTCACCTCGCTATATACAAGGATAACAGATGAAATGCCTGGATTATAAACATAGTATGTGTTATAATATTGAATATATGCCTATTTACGCCGTTTTATTTGCGTTATTTCATTTTTGTATGCGTGAGATTTGAAGTGGGGTGAAGTTTTTGGAAAAAACATACGCTTGTGCCATTACTGGGCACCGTCCAACTCGATTTAAGTTCAAGTATAATGAAGGGTATTCGTTGTGCAAAAAGATAAAAAAAGCAATGCTAAAAACATTTTGTCATTTGCATGATGAAGAAGGTATTTTCCGCTTTTATGTTGGAGGTGCATTAGGGGTAGATATGTGGGCAGCCGAACAACTCTTATATCTCAAAGAACAACCGGGATATCAAGATATTGAGTTAATTGTTGCACTTCCATTTGAAGGGCATGATTCGAAATGGGATGCAATGAGCAAACAGCGGTTGCAGATAATTATTCATAATGCCACAAAATGTATTGTTATAGGACAAAGTGGAACTACATCCGATTATAAAAAGAGAAATTATTATATGGTAGATCATGCAGATTTCTTGCTGGCAGTCTATGATAACAATCGTAAACTACGATCTGGGACAGGCCAAACAGTAAATTATGCTTTGAAACAAAATCTTCGTATAATTTTTCTCCATCCTGATACAGCAGAAATAAGTTAATGGTTTAGTTAGTTCATAAAAAATTTTCACATATACTATTGCATCGTTTTTGGTTGCCTTTTATAATATAAATACCATTTCCTTGTTTTGTATTTTATTGAAAGGGTGGCAGTGAACGATGGCACGAAAATCCTATTCAGATAAGGAACGCGAACAAGTGAAAGAAGCTCTCCTGATAACTGTTCTTGAAAGTATTGTAAATCAGGGACTTGTTCATAGTAGCATTGCTATTCTTTGTGAAAAAGTTGGAATTTCTAAAACTTTCTTTTACAGCTTTTTTTCTTCAAAAGAAGAACTTGTAATGCAGGCACTTCGATATCAGCAGCCTAAATTGCTACGCTATGCACAAGAACTGATGAATGACCCCAAACTCAGTTGGAGAGAAAGCGTCAAAACCTTCTTGAAAAATTGTTGTTATGGAGAAAAAGTTGGGTTTGCAGTCTTATCAATAGAGGAAGAACAGCAAGTATATCGCTGCCTTTCCAACGAAAATTTTCAAGCGTTTCGTAACGACCAGTTGTATTTATATCGCAACTTACTTACAATTTTTGGCGTTCCGATGGACAACATTGATCCACGGTTATTTGGTAATCTGTCCTTAACAATGATGATGAGTTATAAAGCTATTCCTGATACTATGCCTTTCCTGTTTCCCGAAGTAGCAGATGATATGGTAGAATTTCAAATCAACGCCCTGCTGGATGAAATGCAGCGAGCAAAAAAGGAAGCGATAAGGTGACGCGAGATGCACAGAGATAAACTTCCATGTTCTGTGGGATTACAGAGCAAACAAATACATTCAAAGACCAGAACAAGTCGGATTTTTGCAACCGGCTTTAGATTTGCGCGGCCTTTTTATGTCCTGCGTTCGTCTGCCCTTGTGGCAGTGCGGCGCAGGGCATTTTTTATTGTTCGGAAAGAGGTGGCCTGATATGAGTTTACCAAAACGAAATAGTGCGGACGGGCGCTGTTACTGGATGAAGCCCGAGGTGCAGGAGGAACTGCAACCGCTCTTTGACCAGTGCATCCAGGATGCCATTGACGGGAGAATCACGCGGCTTGATTCTCTCTGGCCTCCGGTAGTGGTCAGCAGCGAAGGCGCGCCCTTTGAGGTGTGGCAACTGCTTCGGACATGGACCGAAGCGCAGCGGGCTGAGACCCTTGACGCGGAAAAGGCCATCGCCTTCAGCGAAAACCTGCGCCGCCAGAGCCGGTGGGGTGAAATTGACCACCATCTACTTGATATGCTGCAACGGGAGCTACAGGAGAAATATTTTATCGTGACAGGCAATGAAGATGACCACTTCTGGGATCGGGAGTATTCCCTAAAACCAGGTATCCGTGCAGAGCAGGTCCCGGAGCCGCTGCTGCGTTTCGCCTGCTATGTGGCGGTGAGCTATAAGGTATATGGTATGGACTTTCAGTATCTGGACGCCAATTACCTCTTTGGATTGGTGGAGAAAGTCCGTCCGGATATGGTGAAAAAGCTGAAAGAACATGGGACCGGCAGGTTGCCGCTCAACCTGCAAAAGCGGAAAACAGAGCACTTCACCGCATCGGCCAACGATGCCTTTGCTGTGATCCGTATTACTGCCAGGAACAGCACGGAGGAGTGCTGCCATGAAGTACTGAACTACCTGTGTGAGCTTCTGGAGCAGGAGGATTTTCCCCGCAGCTATGCGGTGGAGTTCAAAGGGCCGGAAAAGAGGTATCTTCCCATCACAGGACTGCCCAAAAAGGGAGTAAACCAGCTCTTTGCCTGTGCCGTGCAGTACCCCGGCCTCCACCCCCTGATGGAACGGTACGCCCGGCTTGCCATGCGGCAATATGAGCAGTACACCAATCTCAGCGATGAGCAGTGCGCGCTCCCCGGAAGTTTTGCCGTGTTCGCCCTGGGAATGCTGGGGCAAGAGTGGCAGCAGCTGGTATGGGATTATCTCGATCTCTGCGATGATGAGCACTCCCACTTACAGGAAAAATTCCTCCGGGAGTATGTGAAACAGTTCGGATTTACCGCCGATACCGTCCCTGTATTTGTCCGTGGGGTGCTGTCCATGCAGAACATGAAGTATTCCAAGGACTATACCGCGTGGATGGCAAATGCAGAAAGCCTGGGCGCTCTGCTGGAGGCAAAAATCCACCTGTCCGAGATCGTTCCAAGCGGTTTTTCCTCCGACGAGGATGATGACGAGGACGAGGAACCCGCTGAGGAAACAGAAGCCAGCCCGGAGGAAGTGCTGCAATACGCATGGGAAACGGTCTGCTATGTGATCTGGGGCAAAGCCAGCGCCAAGGGTGGTCAGAAAGTGGTGGAAGCAGCTTCGGAGGAACTGAAGGAACTTTACCGACAGATTTTTATTCCGATAACGGAGAACCTGGAAGGAAGTGGTGGCCTGCTATGAGTTTGCCGAAACGCGACGGCGTACAAGGTCGTTATTATTTGATCCAGAAACCAGATACGAACCCCGAAGTGCTGGAACACGCCGATCAGTGCATCCAGGATGTGTTGGATGGAACTGCAAAAGAAAACCATTCCGGCTATCCGGTGGTCGTTCGGAACCAAAGCGGAACGCCCTTTCTTCCCAGCCAGCTCCTGGAGCGGTATCTGTCCAAACTGCCTTTGAAGGGATTCCCCTATGAGGAAGCTGTTACATTCTGCGATGCCCTGCGGCGGCTGGTGGGCTGGAGGGAGATTGGCCACACCTTGGGAAAATACATCAAACACCAGGTGCAGGAGAGGTTTTTTGAGATTGGAGAGAATGAGGACTACTTTTCGCCTTTCCCGCTCTGTACCGCATGGCCGGAGCTGCGGCCGGAGGATGTGGACGAGAATCTGCTGCGCTTTACTTGCTATGTGGCGGTCTGTTATACGGTGTATGGGGCCAGCGATAATACGATTATAACCGAACACTACCTTGATCTGGTTTCCCAGCTTCGCCCGGATATGGTGAAGCAGCTGAAAACAGCTGGCAGCGGCAAATTGCCAAAGGACATCCAGCGGCGTAAGACGGAGCATTTCACCGCATCGGCCAATGATGTGTTTGCTACCATCCGCATCACCGCCAGGGACTCCACGGAGGAGTGCTATGCTGAAATTCTGGATTACCTGTGTGCGGTGTTGGAGCAGGAGGGATTTCCCCGCAGTTACTCGGTGGAGTTCCGTGGGAAGGAAAAACTCTATCTGCCCATTCCCGGTCTGCCCAAAAAGGGCGTCAATCAGCTCTTTGCCTGTGCTGTGCAACACCCCAATCTGCATCCGGCTATGGCGCGATACGCTCGTCTGGCTATGCGGGAATTTGAGTGGTACCAAAACCTCTCAGATGAAGCCTGTGCGATGCCCGGCACCTTCGCCGTGTTTGCCCTGGGGCTGGAGGGAGAACCGTGGGCACCGCTGGTGACGGAGTATCTGGATCTCTGCGATGACGAGCACTCCTCCCTGCAAGGGAAATTCCTTCATGCCTTGATCCGAAAGTTTGGGTTCCAACCATGGACGCTGGGGGTATTGGTGCGGGGCGCATTATCTATGCAGTGGCTGGAGCCTGCCAGAGAATTCCGCAGCCTGATAGCCAATGGGGAAAGCCTGGATGCACTGCTGGCAGTCAAGCGACGCTTTTCCGCTTATCTCCTGCCGGAAGAAAACGAAGACCCGAAATTCCGGGCCATCGCTTGGCAGAGCCTACTCTGGGCCATCTGGGGGCAAGCCTCTGAAAACGGCGGCAGCAAGGTCATTAAGACGGCTCCGAAGGAACTGAGAGAAAGGTATCAGGAAATTTTTCAATAGACTATAAGGAGGACTCGGATGAGTGAAGTAAGCTATTCAAATGTACCTCCCATGATGGCTGCCATCAAAAGTGGTGACATAGAGGTGATTCGTTCCCTGCTTCACGCAGGGCATTCTCCCAATGAGCCACAATGCTATCAGGTAATGATTGGAGATTGGCCGCGGGATGACGAAGCCTCTCCGCTGGAATTGGCTGTACTGGAAAATCGGATGGACATGGTACAGCTCCTGATCGAATGCGGAGCAGATTTGACCCATAACCCGGAAGAATTGCTTTGTGGTTCCCTGCGCAGTCAAGACCTGACCCTGTTTTCCTTTTTGGTAGATGTGGGAGTCAGAATCCCCGCAACACAAAGGGATATATGCAGGCTGTTTCTCCACTTGATGGATCGGGATGAGCCTAATGTACTCCCCATTTTGAAAAGGATGGGCATGGATTTGAAACAATACGGCGGTGAAGCCCTGCGCAGTATGGCGAGCCATGGAAATCAGCTGCTGGTGGAGTATCTGATTCAAAACGGGGCGGACATCAACTATCACAAGCCAGATATGGTGTTTCCCTACGCTTCGACTCCTGTCACTGAAGCTGCACGGCACAACGATTTTTCTATGGTGCGCTGGCTTGTGGAACAGGGTGCAGACATCACCATCCCGGATAAATACGGTGACCGGCCCTACACCGTGGCAGTACAGAACAAAAATCAGGAAATGGCCGCCTACTTAAAAGCTCTGGAGCCGGAGGAATGGCATAACAAACAGGAAAAGGCGCGTCAACTCATGCCTTACAAGCTGCCTGCCAAGCTGGTGGAATACTTAAAGACCGGCCCCTTGCGTCTGGAATTTCCAGAGCGGGAACTGGTGAAATGGGCGGAAC